>Ga0194124_10000351_pt1 | contig 70901 bp, 65 predicted proteins | sample TA2KigCas0mmetaG_FD_148605 | JGI IMG/M metagenome (GOLD analysis project Ga0194124, IMG submission 148605) | Freshwater microbial communities from Lake Tanganyika, Tanzania - TA2015031 Kigoma Deep Cast 0m | ecosystem: Environmental > Aquatic > Freshwater > Lake | place: Tanzania: Lake...
TAACTGTATAAATTATGCCAATAATTGTAAATCTTGATGTGATGATGGCAAAGCGCAAGATGTCATTAAATGAATTATCTGAGAAAGTTGGATTAACTCTATCAAATCTATCAATACTTAAAACAGGTAAAGCAAAAGCAATACGGTTTAGTACATTGGAAGCAATTTGTAAAGTATTAGATTGCCAGCCTGCTGATATATTAGAGTTTTCAAAAGAGAATCAAAATTGATGGAGTGATGTTTATTATTTAGGCAATCACTTGTGCGTTATTTATGTCAACAACCATAACACCATTCAGGTATTAACCAATTCGGGTATCTATGAATGAGTTCATGCTCGACAACGTAAAAGAAAGGTAAAACCAAGAGATTCGCTTCGAACTTTTATTTCCTATGTTTGTTAGATTTATCGTTATGATAGGTCACCGTTTCATCCAATTTAACCCAACAGACAATTTAAAATCAAAATTTGAGCAATTAGTAGATATTTTTACCCAATTGTTGGCGTATACCAATGGGGATGCGACTGAAGCGCTGGACTGGCTCAATCAATTAGACCGTTCGAATAAATTAACTGATGATGACTACGGAATCGGAGATTTTATTGAAGACCTTAAACAAAACGGATACTTAAAAGAAAATCCTCAGGATGGCCAATTTACAATTACTCCAAAAACTGAACAAGCCATTCGCCAAAAAAGTCTCGAACAAATTTTCGGGAAACTAAAAAGGGGTAAACAGGGCAGCCACAGCATAACTAAAGCAGGCACCACCGGTGAGACTAACGCAGAAATTCGTGCTTATCAGTTTGGCGACTTGCTAGAACAAATAAACTTCACAGAAAGTATAAAAAATGCACAAATCAATCGAGGATTAGATTCTTTTTCAATTCAGGAAGATGATTTAGTTGTACAAGAAACAGATTTTAAAACACAGACGTCTACCGTCTTGATGATTGATATTTCGCATTCCATGATCTTGTATGGGGAAGATCGAATCACACCTGCAAAGAAGGTAGCAATGGCCCTATGCGAACTTATCACTAAGAAATATCCAAAAGATACCATTGATATAGTTGTATTCGGAAATGATGCGTGGCAAGTAGAGATGAAAGACCTGCCTTATTTACAAGTAGGACCTTATCACACTAATACGGTTGCTGGCTTGGAGTTAGCTATGGATATTCTACGCAAGCGAAAAATAGTAAATAAGCAGATTTTTATGATAACAGACGGGAAACCCACATGCCTAAAAATAGGCGGCCGTTATTACAAAAATAGTTTTGGATTAGATAGGAAAGTAGTCAATCGTTGCATTAATCTTGCATCACAATGTAAGAAATTGAAGATTTCAATTACTACATTTATGATTGCATCAGATCCGTATCTTCAAAAATTTGTAGAAGAATTCACTGAAATGAATAAAGGTAAGGCCTATTTTGCTTCGTTGGATAACTTAGGCACCTTTATATTTAATGACTTTGAAAGCGGTAAAAGAAAAATACTCTATTGAATATGAAAACAGAAATAGATATTAAAAAAATTGTCACACTGGGTGAACTGAAAAAATCAGGCTACAGACCAAAATCGATTAAAGATGAAGTACGTGATAATTTAATCTACCACATCCAAAATAAAGAAAATGTATTCAAAGGAATTCTGGGGTATGAGAGCAGTGTAATACCAGATGTACAACGTGCACTACTCAGCAGACACAATATTTTATTTTTGGGTTTGCGCGGCCAAGCAAAAACACGGATGGCCCGACAAATGATAGATTTACTTGACAATTATATTCCCATAGTTGCTGGAAGCGAAATAAATGATGACCCATTTAAACCACTAAGCCGGTTTGCAGTAGACCTCGTCTCCCAGTATGGTGATGATACGCCAATTAATTGGGTACATAAAAGTGAGCGTTATGGTGAAAAGTTAGCTACCCCAGATGTAAGTGTATCCGATTTAATTGGTGATATTGACCCAATAAAGGCTGCCACCCTTAAACTGAGTTTTTCTGATGAAAAAGTGATCCATTATGGCATCATTCCAAGAAGTAACCGGTGTATTTTCGTGATCAACGAACTCCCTGATTTGCAAGCAAGGATTCAAGTATCCCTCTTCAATATTTTACAAGAGGGGGACATACAAATTAGAGGCTTTAAACTTCGCATGCCATTAGATGTACTATTTGTTTTTACTGCAAACCCTGAAGACTATACCAACAGAGGAAGTATTGTAACGCCATTAAAAGATCGTATTGAAAGCCAAATATTAACACATTATCCAAAAACTATTGAAACATCTCTAGCAATAACCGAGCAAGAGGCAAATATTCTACAAATTCAGAAGGATAAAGTAAATATTAGCTTGTTAATTAAAAGATTAATTGAACAAATTGCTTTTGAAGCTCGTACAAATGAATATGTTGATAAAAAAAGTGGGGTGAGCGCCCGCCTAACAATCACTGCGTATGAATCAGCAGTAAGTAGCGCAGAGCGCCGTGCTATCATTCATAATCATGCCCATACACAGGTCTGGATCAGTGATTTGTCAGGTATCATACCAGCAATCACGGGAAAAATAGAGCTTGTGTACGAGGGAGAACAGGAAGGACCCCTCGAAGTGGCACTAAACTTATTAAATAAATCAATTCGCAGCATATTTAGCGACTATTTTCCAAGTCCAGAAAAAATAAAAAAGAAATACCGCTCTAAAAAAATATCCTCACAACAAGAAGAAGGGGAGAAACAACCTGAAAATCCATACAGCTCCATTGAAAAGTGGTTTGATGCGGGCAATCAGCTAAATCTATTTTTTGATATGCCAGACGAAGTAAAAATCACTGAGCTTTATAAGGTTGATGGACTATACACACTAATAAAAAAATATTTTCCAAAATCAAATAAAAATGAAACTGCACTATTAATGGAATTCGTTTTACATGGTCTTGCAGCTCATTCGATCATAAGCAAAAAAATGATCGACGGTAAAATTGAGTTTAATGATATGATGGGAAGCATGATCAATTTGAATAATTTAGGAAAAGAAGACGAAGGACTCGAAGATTATGCGTAGTCTAAAAGTTTTTCTAAAAATTAACTCGTTTCCAACTTACGCTTACCGGTGAACCTTCCGCCATCATAATAGAACTTGTTGGTTGATTATTCAAACAAGAGAAAGCATCACCATACATCATTCCATAATCACAATCGATTGATGCAGCTAAAAGTTTATTTGTAAACCACTGGGGGTGGTGGATAGCATACTCTTGCGTAGTAAAAGATGACAATTTTGTATAACCAAAATAACGCTCAAAAATATACTCTTCAAAACTAAATGGCTCTATACTTAATTTCTTTTTATCAGTTTTAACTCTAATGGAATTCCACCTACCCTTAAAATTCCACTCGTAATTAACAATTTTATGATCGGATAAATCTAGACAACTTTTTGTAGGAATAGCTGTATAATGTTCGCCATAAAGGCGATTAGCTAAAAATGCTACAATCTTAAATGGTACTGTTTCGTTTATAAAGACAACACCCTTTTTAAGTCTGCCATTATCAACTCGTTTGACATAGAAACGAAGATTTATTTCTTCAAATGAACCAAAAAAAGGGATAGGCATCCCAAATAAATGTGTTTTGGTAAACATGAAACCGACAAGGCTTATATAGGTTTTATTATTAAAAAAATCTAATTCCACCCCATGTGGCAAATAAGGTATTAAAATGGAAGGGTTTACCTCATGATTAACCATGACCAAATTTTCCCAGTTTGCTTTCAGAAAAACATTTTTCATAAAATTAAAACAACACTAAACATCCATTGTTCATCAATAAATCGATAAAAGCTAAAATTATTTTAAAATTAAATAATTATAAACGCTCAGAAATCTTTTCAGACTTCATTATAGCCATACCATTTAAAGTTTTGTGTACTTATAAATTAGACTTACCTACAGTGAGTACCTAGAATTCTTTTTGACTCTTGTCTTACTAAATTATTAGTTCTATGCCCCCAAATATTTTTTCTTGCTCTTTGTCCAGTAAAATTTAAATCAACAATCGGACAGGGATAATTCTTGCCTATAAATACACCGTACATCGATTGCTCCATTAAACTCATCTTGAAGGGCTCATGTATCAACTCCTTTGGTAGCGGCTGTAAAATTGGTAACCATTTTTTTATAAAGGAACCATCTGGATCATGATCTAAACTCTGTTTTATAGGATTATATATCCTTAAAGTATTTATGCCTGTTGTACCAGCTTGCATTTGGAATTGAGTAAAATGTATACCAGGTTCGTAATCTAAAAATAATTTTGCTAAAAAATGAGTCGCTGCCCTCCAATCTTGATATAAATGATGACAAAAAAAACTTACCAACATTGCACGCATCCTAAAATTAATCCATCCCGTCTCTTGTAAACATTTCATACAAGCATCTACTAATGGGAAGCCGGTTCTCGCTTCTTTCCAAGCACTGATGTACTCTTCATTTGACATGTGTTCTAGAAGCTCATACCCTGCATTTATACATTTATTTTCATAGGTATAATCAACCTCAAATTTTTGTATGAAGTGACAACGCCATTTTAAACGTGATAAAATACTTGTAAAAGATCGTTTATTAATAGAATTATACGATGCATTTGTGAGTAATTGATATGCTTGCTTAACCGAAATATTACCCCAGCTCAAAAAAGGTGAAATTCTACCACAGCTTTTTCTACTTTCACTTGGTTTACTTATATGTTTATTATAGTAAGCGCTTCGCTCATTTATAAACGAAGTGAGGTAGTTGAATGCATTTTCCTCTCCGGCTGGCTGAAATGATTTTGGAAAAGTAGCCAAAGATGTCTGTAAAGAATCATGTAGGGGGTATAAGTTTGTAAATTTCAGGTCATCCTGATTTTTGAAACGATTCACAATAATAGGGCTTTGCATCGTAATAAACCACTGCTTATCCCAACCAATGCGATTTTTTAGTCCTCGAATAATTCCATCGCGAGGTGATTCATTCCATACAATATGATTTAAATTACAAAATTTCCTAACGAATAGGTCTCGGTCATAAGTCAATTTTATTCCTGACTCTTGGAAACTAAAAATAGTCTTTATTATAAATTGTGACTGTATCGAGACCAATGCTGTGATTATATCAGTTTGCAAGACTTTAACTACTTTATTTACAGATACTAATTTTTTATTCATCTGTAAGATCGAATGATACTGGAATTGCAGATGCCGTAGGCTTGTATCGTCATAATCTATCATTAATGGTTCAAAAATGAAAATTATGAGGTATGGGAGATTGCTTTGTTCCGCAAGATGCAGGGGCAAATGATCTTGTGTACGTAAGTCTCTTTTCAGCCAGACAATATTTATTTCCTGCTTTGACAACATAAAGACTTTTAACAAAATTAGTAACAAAATAAAAATATTTTGTTTAGCTAAATAGATCAAAAGCTAACCTAAAGGTGTTACAATGTGCCTCAACTATAGTTTTTATGTCAGGAGAGTACCCCCCGCCCAACGTTACGGCAACTGGAATATTCCAATTTTTTAAAGTGGTGAGAACAAAAGAATCTCTTTGCTTACAACCCTCCATACTAACATTCAATCTGCCAAATTTATCAGTACCTAAAATATCAACACCTGCCAAAAAGAAAGCAATATCAGGTTTCACCGTATCTAGTAATGGTGGTAATATTTCATACAGAATAGATAAATAGGCGTCGTCATTTGCACCATCTTTTAATCCGATATCTAAATCTGATTTCTCTTTATGAAATGGGTAATTATTTGCCCCATGAATGCTGAAGGTGAAAACTCTTGGCTCTGTTTCCATAATTTTAGCTGTTCCATTACCTTGATGCACATCTAAATCAATAACTAATATTTTATTACAAAGCCCATTTTTTAGTAAATAATTAGAAGCAACTGCTATATCATTCAATAAACAAAACCCCTCTCCTCTGGCTGAGAAGGAATGATGGGTGCCACCCGCTATATTTAATGCCACACCAGTTTTGAACGCATTTAATGCAATATCTATAGTACCCTGCGTTATAGTTAGCTCGCGCTGTACTAGTTCAGGTGATTGTAAAAAACCAATCTTGCGTTGTTCAGAGAGACTTAATTTCTGAAGCACCAATTTATTATAATACGATTTTTCATGTGTATATAAAATAACCTCGTCTTGACAAAAACTTGGACTAAAGAAATTTATTTCACTACAGGTCCCTTCATGCAGTAACTGAGCAGGTATTAGCTCATATTTAAGCATAGGAAATCTATGACCCTGAGGAAGCGGATGAACATAGTTTGGAGCGTATGCAATTTTTATCATATTCAAAATAAAAGAGTAGCTGAAAATAATTTATTCGTATTCTAATTGATGGATTAACCTAATATAAACAAAAAAATAGGAAAAATAAGCGTATAAAACTTTCAAATTTAACTTATATTTGAAATGAAGATTAGTGAACATCTAATCTTAATTCCTGCATGAAGCAAGAAATATTTCATTTAGTTACGAAATATCGTAAAGAATTATTTGTAGGCATAATTGTATTTCTTTTTCTCCTTTTTAAAGATATCATAAACTCTCTCATTAAGAGTCAATGAAAGTTAAAATTCTAGTGCTATGCACTGGCAATAGTTGTCGTAGTCAAATTGCGCACGGGTATTTGCAACTGTTTGGAGGAGATTAAGTAAAAGTATATAGTGCGGGTATTGAACCCCATGGTGTCAATACAAAAGCAATTGCAACAGTGCAAGAAGATGGAATTGACATTTCAGCACACACTTCCAATAATGTTTCAGAATATCAAGATATTAACTTTGATTTTATTATAACAGTTTTGTGACAATGCTAAAAAGCTCTGCCCTTACTTTCCAAATAAAGCAAATAATTTACACTATAATTTCCCTGATCCGGCAAAATTTGAGGGCACAAACGAAGAGATTAAAGATTAATTCCGACGTGTTAGAAATCTGATCAAATCTTTTTGCCAGGCATTTTTAGAGGAAAATTTATAAACTAGCCCCTTGTTATCGGCTGACCTTTAACCTGCTCATCAAATTGCCCGTTATCATACACTAAGTGACCGTTAACAAATGTATGGGTGACTTTCGAGTGAAATGTTGTACCTAATAAAGGGGACCAACCACACTTGGATAAGATAATATCATTACTTACAGTCCACTCAGCATTCAAATCAACTAATATGAGGTCAGCAATGTACCCTTCGCGGATAAACCCTCTTTTGCTAATTCCATAAAGTATAGCTGGATTATGGCACATCTTTTGAACAATCTTTTCTAATGAGATAAGTCCTCGACGATAAAAATCAAGCATAATATTCAACGAAAACTGAATAATGGGTGCCCCAGACATTGATTGAAAGTACGGACGTTGTTTCTCCTCAAGTGAATGAGGAGCATGGTCGGTTGTGACAATATCAATTCTATCATCAACTAGTGCCTTCAGTAAGCCATTTTTATCTTTCTCCGTTTTGATAGCAGGATTCCATTTAATCAAGGTCCCCAAACGAGCATAATCGTTATCAGAAAACCAAAGATGATGAACAGAGACTTCCGTCGTAATATTTTTATATTCTAAAGGAATATCATTTCTAAAAAGATGCGTTTCCGCTTCAGTGGTTAAGTGAAGTATATGAAGTTTTGCATTATACTTATTAGCAATAGCTATTGCATCCTTGGTAGACTCGTAACAGGCCTTTTCACTTCTTATTAATGGATGTAATTCCACTGGGATATTTTCACCATATTTTTCTCGAAATAGTTTTTCATTAGCCTCAATTATTTGCTCCTTCTCTGAATGGATTGCAACAATAGACTTACAACTAGATAGTAATTTCTCTAATGTAGCAGGGTTGTCTGCAAGAAGGTTTCCTTTTTTTGTGAAATAAAGCCCATCATCAGATACCGCTAATAATTTTGAGGTATCAAGTTTTATAACTTCATCCAGATTATCACCATTTACGCCAAGAAAAAAACCATAATTAGCCAACGACTTCTGTGAAGCCAACTTATTTTTTTCTTCTAAAGCTGCCATATTTAAAACATTAGGCACCGTATTTGGCATATCGATAAAAGAGGTAATCCCCCCCGCTACAGCTGCGCGGCTTTCAGTGTAAAAGTCCCCCTTATGGGCTAATCCCGGTTCACGAAAGTGGACTTGGCCATCGATAACACCTGGTAAAAGATATCTATTAGTCCCATCAATTATTGTAGCATTTTCAGTTCCAAGTCCACTACCGACTAGCTTTATAATATTTTTTTCAACCAAGACGTCAGAAATAAACACTTTTCCGTCGCTTACAATAAAAGTATTTTGAATTACAAAACGATTACTCATAGCTCAACAAAAATAGATACAAAAAGCTAACCACTAGAGCAGAAAATATACAGGTATAACATCTCCTGTCCTATACGCTATGGCTAGTATTACATTTAGTTACTTTTTCCGTGTATCTATGATATACTGAATTTTCCAACCTAAAGAAGTCTGTACTAAACAAAAGGTGTTTACCCCACTGTGGCTAAATGAACCATTAAAATAAAACCGATATGGTGTCCATACAAAAGCAAGCGGAGGATCTACCTTTATCGTTTCAAATTCAATTTCCTCATTCAAGGCACCCTTTTTTTGTTTTCCGATAGATCCAGCGAATCTACTCACAGACTCATGCCTCACAATATTTTCGCTCCCTGGTCTAGAAACAATTGTTTGCATAATTGCTTCTGGCATAAATACTGATTGCACACCAATTGAATCAGCATCCTTCATAGACATAAAAAGCGTGTTAATAACTGCCTTAATGTCCTCGGCATGATTTTGGCCAAAAACAGAACTAGTGAAAAAGAGGGTGAGCACAAATGCTACAGCTTTCATTCTGAAATGACTTTATGGTCTACTTAAATCACGTAAATGAGATACATGCGATACTAAAGCCATCCGCATACGCGGATATTCGATGTAGGGGATTTGAAATTGTGAACATGTTTCACGGATAATTTTACTTATAGCAGGATAATGAATGTGGGATATCCGAGGAAACAAATGATGCTCAACTTGGAAATTTAATCCACCCAACCACCATGAAATGAACTGATTATGTGTGGCAAAATTTGCAGTGGTTTTTAGTTGATGTATAGCCCACTCTTCTTCAACTGGTAGTGACTTTTGATTAGCATGAATAAACTTGGTGTCTTCAACTGTATGGGCCAATTGAAAAACGATGCTCAAAATAAATCCGGTAAATAGCCCAAATGCCAAAAATCCGAAAAGCCAAGCTTTAAATCCAAGAACACTAATAGGAATAGCAATAAAAAAGACAAAATGTGTAGCCTTAAAGAACCAAAAAGAGAGATGATCTTGAATTTTCATTGGTTTGAGTGGAACGTCGCCAATTCGCTTGGTAAAGTATTTCTTATAATCAGTAAAAAATATCCACCATAAATAAAGTAATGAATAAGCCGCCCAAAAATACCAGTGTTGATATTTATGAATTTTGTAAAAGGTTTGTGAGTCACATAAACGGAGCAGTGGTCTCGCTTCAATATCATCATCTACACCATCAATATTTGTATAGGTGTGATGAATAATATTATGCTTGGTTTTCCACATAAAATTATTGGCGCCTAACATATTTAAGGTAAGTCCGGCTAGCTTATTAACCCATGCCCGACTACTAAAGGAACCGTGAATGCCATCATGCATGATATTAAAACCAACCGCAGCCGTTAGCCCACCGAGCACTAAACATTCAAGGATTGCAAAAATGGTGGGTGGTGTAAAAAAAACTAAATGGCTATATACCAACACATAAGCGCATAGTAAAATAACTGCCTTACTATACAGCTTCCAATTTCCTGTACTTTTCAACTCACGTGACTCAAAGTATTCGGAAATACGCTGTTTTAATTCAGCATGAAATGACTGTAATACATTATCACCAGTAGAGGATGAACATGATGTTTTACTGCCCTTGAATTTGGGAAGTTGCATAACAGGGGGTATTAATAGGCTCTAAAGATAGCCATTCAACAGTTAAAACCTATTCAATTAGCTTTTTGCTATATAATCACGTAAATGCTGGATTGGTTTCGCAATAACATGGAAGTTAATTAGATTTTATAAATTCGAACGGTATAAAAAATTAACATGCTTAAAAACAACAGAATCCACTACTTCAATCTGTTATTTCTATTATTTACTCTTTATATAAACTATGCCTCAGTAACTGGAGGTCTGGGTGGAAAATCAATTCGAGAATTGTCGGATAAATACAACAATCTCTTTACTCCAGCTCCCCAGACCTTTGGAATTTGGAGTATCATTTATACGCTTCTTCTAATTAGTACTGTTCGCTCGCTTTTTTCTAAAAAAAATAGTGCTAGCAACTGCTCGTACTATTTTATAGCTAGTTGTATACTCAATGCAGGTTGGATAATTGCCTGGCAATTAGAGTACATTACGCTATCGCTTATTATCATGCTTAGCTTACTAATGGTACTTGTAAAAATAACCCTACAACAAAATGAGGAAACCCTACTAATTGAAAAGCTTGCTTTTGGAATTTACTTGGGCTGGATATGCATTGCTACCATTGCAAATACAACAACGCAAATAGTAGCACTTAATTTTTCCCTCCCTATTAACCTACAGATCTACATAACACATGCCATTATTTTAATAGGAACGGGAATAACTTTATGGGTTGCTGCAACACTTAAGAATTGGACAGTTCTGCTTCCGGTGATATGGGCGTTTTATGGAATCTACAGCAAGAGAAACTCAGATTTTCCCACCATTGCGATTGTTGCTGCTGGTAGTGCTATATTTATAGTATTAATTACAATAGTGCATTTTTTAAAAAAACAAATTAAGTAGTGTAACCTTACCCTTATGGAAGTTCATCATCCTTCTCATCCTACTCATAAAAAGAAAGCTAAAGAATATTTAGTTGAGTTTTTCATGCTGTTCACTGCCGTGACGTTGGGATTTTTTGCCGAAAATGTAAGAGAAATCTATGTCGAAAAAGAAAGAGCGCATGAGTATGTTACACGCCTTGAAGTAGACATCAAGAGTAATATATATTTCATTGATTCGCTGCTGAACTTCAATTATGGTATTGAGTATCAAATGGACTCTGTTTTAGTAGAATTAACTAGCAATAAAAATAGCTTTGATCTGGCTTTTTTCTATAACCATGTTTATGGAGGTTTCCCTCGATTCCTAAGCAAGAATGACACCTATGAACAAATGAAAAGTGCGGGCTTTTTGCGTTATATTAAAGATCCTGCATTACTAGCATTGATCATTGACTATTCAAATGAAGCAGAAGCAGCAGAATACAGAAGTCGTGAACAAGAGGCCAGCTATTTATTAGGAGAATATGCATCACTACTAATTAAATGGCAACCAGCGACCGTAAGCATCAAAAAATATCTCCAAAACTTTGAATCCAGTAAAGAACGCCTAGGCGTACCAGATAGCTTAGCCGTACAATTGGGAAAAATAGCTAATTATAAAGAGGAACAGCCTATTTTCATTAGTGGTGTAAACCTTGAAGCCTTTAAAAAAGAGATAATCCCTGCCATGGGAAGAAGGCTGGGGTTGATGAAAACTACACTCAGTTTTTTACAACGAACAAAATCAAAGGGATTACAAGTACTTAGCTACCTGGAGGACCACCACAACTGATTGCCGACCATTTATCATTTTATTTTGCTCAACCGATCAGAATAAAGGAGTTTTGCGTCCACATGCAAAAACTAATCTTTTTCATTTTTGTTTTACTCGTAAGTTCTACGACTATACCTGCACAACAAGGAGTAAGCCTCCGCAAAGCAGCAGCCGTTCGTACTACACAAGCACCAAAAATTGATGGGAAAATTTCCGACTCTGTTTGGCAACTTGCAACACCGCTCACTGACTTTATTATCAATTCCCCTGACTTCGGCAAACCATCAAAACTTAATACCAAAGTTTGGATTTTATACGATGATGTAGCGCTTTATATAGCTGCAAAATTAGTAGATGACCCCTCTCTTATTCGAAAACAGTTGACAGCTCGGGATGGTGAACAAAGACAAGATGTTGACTACTTTGCTACATTTATTGATACGTACAATGATAACCAAAACGGTTTTCAATTTGTGGTTACCAGCCGAAATGTCCAAACAGATGGAAGGCTTTCCCCTTCCATCCAAAGTCAATTTGGACCACCCAGTGATTATAGTTGGGATGCTGTATGGGAGAGTAATGTTCAAATCACTGCTGATGGCTGGACCGTTGAAATACGTATACCGTATATTTCACTACGCTTTTCCAAAGCAGTGGAACAATCATGGGGTATAAACTTCCAACGATTCAGCAGAAGACTTAATGAAAGTAGTTATTGGAATTCGATTGATCCAAACGAAGCTGGTTTTGTCAACCAATTTGGTGATCTTACAGGTATTAGTGGTATTGAACCCCCACTTAGACTTTCAGTATTACCCTATGTAACGGCTGGCTTTAGAAATACGCCCACCACTAAAGGTGTTGTGAAAGAAAGCTTACGAAATGGCGGGATGGATTTAAAATGGGGCGTAAATGAAAGTTTTACGCTGGATGCCACGTTAGTACCTGATTTTGGACAAGTGATTTCAGATAATGTAATTCTTAACCTCTCTCCATTTGAAGTACGTTTTCAAGAAAATAGACCCTTTTTTACAGAAGGAACAGAGCTATTTAATAAAGCCGGTCTATTTTATAGTAGAAGAATAGGACTCACGCCCAGGGGATACTGGGGAGTAAAAAATAGGGTGGCAAATGATCCTACTCTTAGAATCATTAACAATCCAGGGATAACACAATTAATAAACGCCTCTAAGTTTTCTGGTAGGAATAAAAAGAATTTAGGCATCGCCGTTTTTAATGCGGTAAGCGCCCCCATGTCTGCAACTATTGAAAATATAACAACTGGAAAAAGAGAAAATATAGAAACGGAACCGCTAACCAATTACAATCTCATAGTACTGGACCAAGCCATGAAAGGGCGCTCGTCAGTAACATTTACAAATACTAATGTAGTAAGAAGCGGGATTACACGTGATGCCAATGTTTCCGCGCTGGACTTTGCACTATTTGATAAAAATAATCGTTACTCCATTGCAGGCACGGCAAGATACAGCACCGTTAAAAGTCAAGATCCCTATGACGGCTTTACCACTCGTTTAAGTTTTAGAAAAGTAAGCGGAAAGATTCAATTCAGTTTAGCACAGAGTATTGAGTCAGATCGGTATGATCCAAATGACTTAGGATTTCTTCAGGCACCCAATGAGGTTAATACTATTTTGAATGCCAGCTATAATCAATTCACTCCCACAAAAAAATTCCTTAGCTACCGTTACACAATCAAAGCATCTAATTCCTATCTATACAAACCTTTTGCATGGCGTGAAGTAGAAATTGGTGCAAGTGCTTTTTATTTTCTGAAGAATTTCTGGGACGTCAGTATTCAATATGCATCTAAACCTACTTGGCAAAACGACTTTTTTGAATTACGAACCCCAGGACGTTCCGTTCGGTCAATGCCATGGCACTATGTTGGTTTTTCAGGAAGTACAGACAGTCGAAAAAGATTTTTTATAAGTGCAGAGGGGGGATACGCAACCACCCCTGCTTTCAATGATGCTGAATTTATTCGGTATGAGTTTGCGTTTCGATACCGCTTTAATGATTGGTTTAGTCTTACACTTGGAAGCGAGGGTAGTCAAGACATGGGAAATGTAGGTTACGCATTCCGGAGAGAAACAAATGGAGAACCTATTATTGGGTGGCGTGATGTTTTTCAGCATACTACTCTGTTAACCGGACTACTCAACTTTACACCACGTATGTTTCTTACGCTTAGAGCCAGACATTACTGGAGTAAAGTTTCATATGAAAAATTCTTTAACGTTGATGCAAAAGGCTATTGGATTGACAGACCCTTTATTACAGGAGTTGATAATAATTATAACGCCTATAACCTGGATGTATTTTACACTTGGGATTTTATGTATGGTAGTCGCTTAATTATTGGTTGGAAAAATTGGATGCCTTTAGATTATAGCATCGATGGAAGCCGATTCCAAACCTATGGAAAAAACCTAAGACAAGTCCTTACCATTCAACAGGGAAAAGAATTAACTGCCAGACTAATTTATTTTCTGGATTATCAAAAGCTCAAAAGAAAGAATAAGACGTCAATCAATCTGTAATAAATCAGAAGATCCTGTAAGCGCCACTCAAGTACACATTAGCCTCGGCTTCACTAAATGCAGATTGTTCTTTATTGTAATGCAAGGTTTTACCCGGGAAGCGGCCGGCAATAACGCCTAACAGTATTGTTTCGGTAAGTTTTGCAGCATAGGTAAAGGGTGCTGAACAAGTGGCTTTTCCCAAACAGGCATTTATAAATTCATGATAGTGAAGTGGAGATTCTTTGGCGTAATCACGAATGGGTTGACCTAAACTACCTGATGGGTCAAATTGCTTGATATCATATTCTGCAGTTGTTTCTCCAACCAATAAGCGAGGTAGTTGCATAAAATGGGGAAGCAATAACCGTTTACCATTTTCTCCAATGAATATAGCTCCCTGGTCTGGCAATGAAACGCCAGCCGGTAATGTTAGTTCTGTTGAAGCGGCAGGCCCTTCGACACCATCATACCAGACCCATTCAAAAACAGGTGTGGTATAAGCGGTTCCTTCAAATGTATAGCTAACAATATTACGTTCAGGATAACCAAAGCCAGTTGCGGGGCGGCAGTTATTGGTTATAGTACTTGGTACACCTAGCGCTAATGCATTGTAGGGAGTATCAAAAATATGAACCCCCATATCGCCCAATGTAGCACAACCATAGTCCACCAACTTGCGCCAATTTCCAGGATGATAATACCCTTTCTTATACGGTCTCTCTGGTGAAGTACCCAGCCATAAATTCCAATCAAGTGTAGTAGGTATCGGATCCTCTCCCACTGGTGTTGGACCATTATAGCCCCAATTCTTATTTGACCAAGCAATTACTTTGCTCACTTTGCCAATCAATCCGCCTCGTATTAAAAGTGTAGCAAGTTTATAATCATAAAAGGAATGAACTTGGATTCCCATTTGTGTAACTAGTCTCTTTTTTTCAGCAACACGACGCATCTCTCTCGATTCAGCTACATAATGTGTCAACGGCTTTTGACAATACACTGCTTTCCCATGTTTCATAGCTAGTAATGATGCTGGGGCATGCGTATGATCAGGAGTGGATATCACTACTGCATCAATTTTTCGATGAATTTTTTTAAACAGCAATCGATAGTCAGTAAAAATTGTGGCATTGGGAAATAGCTTCTGCGCTGCAGCCAAATAATTTTGATCTACATCACAAAGAGCAACTACTTCAACTTGAGGATGAGAAGCAATAGCCTTTAAATCTTCCATACCCATATTACCCACACCAATATGTGCAGTGCGAATAATGGATTTGCCAGCACCGCGTGACCAACTTGACAGCGGAAGCAATGAGGCACCTAGCGCCATAGTAGATAGTTTTACAAACTCGCGTTTTTCCATATTAAAGAGGCTTAATTCTTATATTTCTAAACCACAATGAACTTCCATGATCCTGAAATCCAATAAACCCTTTTTTGAACTTCCCGTAATCAGGAGAAAGTCCCCATTTTCCACTTGATTTTTTTGCCATCCAATCCGCTGACCAAGGAGCAAAGCGAACTATTAATTTTCCATTTAACCAGTGCTGTACTTCTTTTTCAGTAAAAATTATTCGGGTTTCATTCCACTCGCCAGCTGGACGGGTTGCTTTTTGTGTTGCATCAGGTGGGTACATTGCGTAGTCTGCTCCGGTGGATTGCAAGGGTTGCAGTTTATGCGGATCTACTGTAACTCCTATACTTTTATTATACGCAGTGATATCATGAAAATCCGTGTAATGTTCGTCATCAATTAATTGATACTCCGGTGCTACCTCTGGAATTCCGCGATACCCTTCAGCAATGTGATAAAAAATTCCGCTATTACCACCCGGAGGAATTTTCCATTCTACTACTAATTCAAAATTGTCAAATTCACGCGCTCCATAAATTATATCACGACTCCCCTTATAATCATAATCTTTTTCTAAGATCATTTTTGTGCTGAACGTCATTTCACCATTCACTACGCCCCAACCAGGCGGAAGTGACTTTCCATTGTAGGCTCGCCAACCTCCCAATGACTTACCGTCAAACAATTGAATCCATTGATTAGCTGAAGCATTTTTTTTAGGGGCCTGGCAGCCTGCAAAGATTGAGCAAGCAAGAAAAAGCAGCGTAACGTATCTCATATTATAATTCTCTAATTTTTAAATTATTCCAACGCACTTTAATGCCTCCTCCAGAATGAATCTGCAAGGCAATCCCTCCCTCGCCTGCGCCAATTTTATCATCCTGCAATTGAACCATTTTGTGACCATTTAAATACGTGGTAACTTGATTCCCTTTGACTTTAATCGTAAGTTGATTCCATTCTTCCATTTTTAAATACTTTTCATTTTTAGGTGTTGGCTTAATGAGCCAGCCGCGACCGTAGGACTCATAAATGCCCCCTGTATGTTGCCCCGGTGGCGCTACCTCCACCTGCCACCCCTTAATTATTGTTCCTTTTACTGAAGAACGAAAAAACACACCACTGTTCCCATTAGCTTCCTGTTTAAATGCAAGTTTCAATATAAAATTTTTGTACGCCTTTATGGTTGACAAATAACCATACTCCTTGTCTGGTCCGCTCTCACAAACCAAATCGCCATGGTCCACATACCACTTTTCAGTACCATGCACTTGCCAACCAGTTAGATCTTTTCCATTGAATAACTTCGATTGAGCATTCAATTGCTGAAAGCCCAGCAGCATCACTACAAGCAATAGGTAGGGTGTGATCTTTGTAATCATTAAATTAAGATATGAATTTTATAACAATTATATACCTTACTAAATTAAACTACCACCTCCCAATCAGGTCTTAGTTTTACCAGTTGAGTCAAATGAAAAAAATAAGTACCCTTACGCTAATCCTTAGTGCCGGAACATTACTTGTTAATGGTGTTGGATGTAAAAAAGACAACACTACGCTGGACGCTTATCCAGCAATCAAAGCAACATTTGGTTCTCAAATTGATCCCGCCAATCTTGCCAATTATGCAAATCAAGGGAAACCCGCCTATATATTAAAAGACAATACTGCCGGGAATAATATCACTAACGCAAAAGCTACATTAGGAAGAGTTTTATTTTATGATAAGCAGTTAAGTATTAATAACACCGTCTCCTGTGGAAGTTGTCATATTCAAAAGTTTGCATTTGGGGATACCGCTCTTGCCAGTTTAGGAGTGGATAACGGAAGAACCGGGCGTCATTCGATGCGGCTGATCAATGCACGCTTTAGCAATGAGGCTAAGTTTTTTTGGGACGAAAGAGCCGTAACATTAGAGCAGCAAACTACAAAGCCTATTCAAGATCATGCAGAAATGGGGTTTAGTGGTCAAAATGGACGTCCCGCCCTGGCTACATTACTCACTAAATTGCAAAATATAGACTACTATAAAGAATTGTTTCAGTTTGTGTATGGCAATCAAACTATAACGGAGGCACGCTTGCAAGAGTGCTTAGCACAATTTGTTCGTAGTATTCAATCATTTGACTCAAAGTATGATGTTGGAAGAGCACAAGTAGCGCAAGAAGAACAAGCATTTCCCAATTTTACCCAACAAGAAAATATGGGAAAGAACATGTTTTTGATACCCACACAATTTAATGCTACTGGAGTACGCACTGGAGGAGGTTTGGGATGTGCCGGTTGTCATGCAGCTCCTGAGTTTGATATTAATCCCAACACAGGTAATAATGGAATTATTGGCAACTTAAATGCACCAGGCATAGATATAAATAATACCAGGGCCCCCTCACTAAGAGATCTTGTTGGAATTAATGGACAACCTAACGGACCCATGATGCATACAGGAGGAATTAGAACATTGCAAGCAGCTATTGGCCATTATGGACAAATTAATATTGCGCCAGGTAATACCAGACTCGATCAGCGGCTAAGACCTAATGGTTTTGGACAAAACCTAAACTTGAATCAACAAGAGGTGGATGCGGTAATTGCGTTTTTAAAAACACTGACAGGATCAGTTGTCTATACAGATCAGAAATGGGCCAACCCATTTAAGTAGGTTTGCAGTATGATTAAAAAATCACTATTACTACTCTGTGCAATTGGTATAGCATTCAACCTGTTTGCACAGCTCCCATCAAATTCACCTAAACCCTCCCCTGCTCAACTTGACTGGCACCAATTGGAATATTACTGGTTTGCACATTTTGGACCGAATACCTTTTCAGGTGAAGAATGGGGTACAGTCAGTGAATCCGCCTAACTATTTAATACAACAAATTTGGATGAAAATCTTATAGAGCCTGTTCATTAATAAAACAACTACTATGAGAATCACATTAGCACTTTTGGGACTACTAATGGGGCTGTTTGCGCAAGCACAAGAACAGCCAGCCAAACAGCAACCAGATAAAAAGAAAAAAACGTATGAAGTTTTAGCTAGTTGTGGAACCTGCAATTTTAAGATGAAGGCAGAAGGTTGTCCGCTTGCTATCAAATGGAATGATAAATTTTATTTAGTAGAAGGAACTTCAATAGATGATCACGGAGATGCTCACGCAGATGATGGATTTTGCAATGCTATAAAAAAAGCCAAAGTGCAGGGTACGTTTGAAGGTGACCGCTTCAAATCCACCTACTTTGAAATTGTAAAACCAGTGACTTAAAAAAGAAATAGCAAATCAGTCGTGAGCCCTATATTTAAAACACTACCTGAGATCCTACTAGTAGGTAAGCACCTTGAAATGTCCCTACAAAACAATCGAACGGTTGAGCTATGGAGATCGTTTGGACCACTTATCAAAACAATACCTAACCGTATTGACTCCTTTCGTTATTCTCTCCAAGAATATCCTCCTCACTATTTTGATCAATTCAATCCTACGCTATCTTTTAAAAAATGGGCATTGGTAGCGGTAGAAGACCATGCTAATATCCCGGAAAATTGTGAAAGCTTTAAACTACCAGGAGGAGCCTATGCTGTATTTCACCTGACTGGAAATGACACCAAAATTTTTCAATACATCTATAGCAGCTGGTTACCAAACTCAGCATATACGCTTGATCAAAGACCACATTTTGAATTGCTGGGTGATAAATATAAAAATGGAGACCCACTATCAGAAGAAGATATCTATATCCCCATTAAGTCAAAATAAGTAAATTAACCCCCCATTTTTAATACTTCAACGACGCGCTCCATTTCTTGCGTTGTTCCAACACTCAGTCGAAGCCAAGTACTTTTTTCTTCAAAGGAGCGAGCTCCTAAAATTTCATGCGACTGTAAATAAGTTGGAATTGATTTTTTATAAGCTGCCCCATCAAAGTAAACAAAACTTGTTACAGAAGGAATAAATGGAATTTTCAACGCAGCTAGTCCATCACAAAAAATCTTTTTTGCGTTATCATTTTCTTTTTTACAATAAGATACAAATGCGTGATCATCTAGTGCTGCTAAGGCTCCACGCATTGAAACAGCCGATGGTCCCGCATTTGCCCAAGCTTGTAACTCATTCAAGGCCTTGATCATAGTAGGCTGTGCTAGTAAATAGCCAACACGTGCACCCGCCATGCCATAAACTTTAGAAAATGTTTTAGCAATTATTAAATTAGGGTAACGATCTATCAAATGAGCTACAGATGGTGAATCATAATAATCTGTATATGCCTCATCTACAAGTACTACACATGATTTACAAGCTTGCGTAATAAATGTTTCCAGCGTTTGTTTATCATGAGCCGTACCTGTTGGGTTATTAGGATTGCAGAGATATACTAAACGAGTACCCCCGTTGATACTTGCGAGCATCCGCTCCAAATCATTATGCTTTGAAGATGTTAAGGGGATCAACTGCGTGGCTAATCCCATTTTTCGGGCTGCGGGCATCCATAATTTAAAGGTGGGCTCCGATGCAAGCACATGTCCTTTTTGGTAAGATGCCCACAAACAAACTAACCCTAATAATTCTGAAGAGCCAGCCCCTAATGTGATATGCTCTTTCGAGTGATTAGTAAGTGTACCTATCCTTTCTTTTAATAACCCATTGATATCCCACTGATAACGATTAGAGATCCCAACTGCCTCTTGCATGGCAACCCTGGCTAGTGGGGAGGGTCCATGTGGATTTTCGTTGGCCCTCAAAATAATAGGAGTAGTACCTTTTTGAATACGATCATTGGTAATCGTAGGTAAAGGCGCCCCTATTAGATCACGAGCCATTGAGAAAGAAAGCATTGCAAATCCAGCGTTTTTTATTAGCTGTCTTCGTTGCATAATTTCAATTTTAATAGGGTTAAATTTAATTAACTTTCCAAAAGAAACTAAATCTATTATGAGAATAAAATTGAAAACGAGGTTAAATGCCATTACAACCGTCTTAACGATACTATTAACTGCTGGATTTTTTAGTAGTCCCGGCTGTAAAAAGGCAGAGGGCCGTGCAGATTTTGAATTGATCCAAGATGAAATATTAACCCCCAATTGTGCATTTAGTGGTTGCCACTCGTCCACCAACGATGCAACTTATGGGCAGCATAAATTAGTGTTAGCTGCCGGGATCAGCTACGATGCACTAATTAATAAAGTATGTCAACACCCCAGAGCGGTTAGTAATGGCTGGCAATTAGTTAAACCAGGAGAAACAGACAAAAGCTTTCTGTTTCATAAAATCACTTGTGAAGCAGGACATCATTCAGGTAATATAGGAGCGTCTATGCCAATGGGTGGAAAGGTTTTAAGTAGGGGCCAGGTAGAATTTATCAAGAGATGGATCATTGCAGGAGCCAGCAAAACAAGTTCAGCTGTAGATGATGCCATTTTAAAAGATAGTGCAGCTTGTCAACTCACTGTAGAGCCACTTCCTCCTCCAGCACCCGGAACCGGATTTCAAATGACTATTGATCCATTTGAAATTCCTAAAAATTTTGAGCGAGAAGTTTTTGTAAGAAAAAATACGCCCAACAGTGATACGCTTTTTGTTAATCGAATTCAACTCAGAGGAGGCTCAAATAGTCATCACTTTGTAGCCTATACGTTTAGAAATGAAAATATACTTCCTGCACAAAATAGTGTGAGAGATTTACGTGATCCAATTACCGGAGCACTAAATCAAGCAACAGTATTGGAAATGCAGAATCATATATTTTTAGGTGGTGGCACAGATGTCAACACAGATGTAACACTTCCTGCAGGTACTGCTATAAAAATCAAACCAAATCTCCCAATAGATCTCAATGCCCACTATTTTAATTTCACCAACCTTATTTTACAGGGAAGAAATTATGTGAACTTCTATACGGTACCCCGTAATACGGTACAAAATGAGGTGAAGATGTTAGATCTAAATAATCTTGAAATTTATATTCCCCCATTCACGCGAAGAACCATTACAAAAAATTTTACTTTTCCAACTGCTACACGTGTAGTGATGTTGACTTCGCACTTCCATAAATATGGAGAGAAATTTGTAATAAAAATTTATGGGGGCTCCAGAAACGGAGAAATTATATACACTAACACGGACTGGGAACACCCCCTTGTTAAATCATTTGCTACTCCAATAGTGCTGCAACCGGGAGAAGGATTAACGTCAGAAGTTACGTATTACAATACCGGTTCTGTAGCCGTAGGGTTTGGCTTAACTAGCCAAGATGAAATGAATATTATTTTTGGCTATTACTATTAAAAATATGTGGACAGAAATAAATCAGCAGCTCTATCAAAAATTTGTATTCGCAGATTTTAAAGCCGCGTTTGGTTTTATGACGCGGGTAGCACTTGTTGCAGAAAAAATGGATCACCATCCTAAATGGATCAATGTGTGGAATACAGTAGAAATATGGCTTAGTACCCATGACGCTGGAAATATTGTAACCAAAAAAGATAAGCTGCTAGCACAGGCTATTGACAGTCTCCTGAAAGAAAATAACTAAATCTTACTTGCATGAGAAACGCCCCGCGTCGTAAATTTTTACAAAGACTTGGTTTACTATCTGCCTCCTCTTTAATGGGAGCCTTTGCAGCAAAAGTAAGTGCGGCTAATCTGGAAGCTGCACTAAGAAATGTAGAAACGCTGACGCCGGATCAATTAGCTGCGGATGAAGATTTTTGGTATTACATACAACAATCATTTACTGTCTCTACTGGGATCATTAATTTAAATAATGGTGGAGTTAGCCCAGCCCCGCGATCTGTTCAAGATGCTATGAAACGGTATTACGATTATTCAAATGAGGCGCCCACCTATTATATGTGGCGAATTCTAGATCAAGGCAGGGAGCCACTACGAAAAAGATTAGCCGCTATTGCGGGTTGCAGCAAAGAAGAGATTGCCATAAACCGAAATTCCTCAGAGGGACTAGAGACCGTTATTTTTGGCTTGACACTTGATAAAGGAGACCAAATTGTTGCAGCCAGACAAGATTACCCTAACATGGTCAATGCCTATAAACAAAGAGAGGAACGGGACGGGATAAAAATGGTTTGGATAAGCCTGGAATTACCTAGTGAGGATCCAGATTATATGGTGAGGCAATATGTAAATGCTTTTACTGATCGAACAAAAGTGGTACACATTACGCATGTAATAAATTGGAATGGGCAGATTTTACCAGTGAGAAAAATTGCGGACGAAGCGCACAAAAGAGGAATAAAAGTTATTGTGGATGGTGCGCACAGTTTTGCACATTTTAATTTCAGCATTCCTGAACTAGGAGCAGATTATTTTGCAACAAGCTTACACAAATGGCTCTATGCACCCATTGGCACCGGCATGCTATATGTAAAGAAAGAGCATATTGCCCCACTCTACCCGCTTTTTGCAGCAGGAAATGCAAAAGAAGATAATATTCGAAAGTTTGAAGCCTTGGGGACTCGTCCTTTTTATAATGAACAGGCCATAGGAAAAGCCATTGATTTTCATGAATTGATTGGAATTGAACGAAAAATGAAAAGACTTCACTACTTGAAGAATTATTGGATGAATAAAGTAAAGGAAATTCCTGGTGTAAAACTAAACACTTCATTGGATCCTAAATGGGGGTGTGCAATCGGCAATGTAGTAGTAGAAGGAAAAACACCCGCTGCATTAGACAGTTTCCTGCTGGACAAATACAAAGTTCATACTGTAGCCATTGAGTGGGAGAACATAAAAGGTATACGGGTTACACCCAATGTGTATACAACACTAAAAGATCTAGATGTTTTGGTAGAGGGTATCACACAATTTGCTATTGAATCCAGAAAAGCCTAAGATGCAAAAATTAATACTAGCCTTTTTTACCTGTCTACTTTCTGTTGCTGCGGTGGCACAAGCACAATCGATCGAGCAACAATTGCAGCAACTAATAGATACAACACCCGCGGTGGGCCTAGCGGCAGTAGTAGTAAAAAATAATAAAATCGTCTATCAACAATACCTTGGCTATAAAAATCTAGAAACAAAAGAATTACTTACCGATAGCTCACTTTTTAGAATTGCTTCTATTTCTAAATCTTTTACGGCTACCGCTTTATTACAATTAGTAGAACAAAAACGGATTTCATTAGAAGATGATGTGAGCAAGTTGATTGGATTTACCGTTCGCAATCCCGCTTACCCTGAAAAAATTATAACACTTCGACTTTTATTATCTCATCGCTCCTCCCTAAATGACAGCCAGGGATATTTCAATTTAGATGTTATTGACCCTGCGACAAATCCAAATTTTTCAAAATGTTATAATAATTATGCACCAGGAAACGGCTATCAATATTGTAATCTCAACTTTAATATGGCAGGTACCATTTTAGAGCGAATTACGGGAATACGATTTGATACCTACATTAAACAAGCTATACTTATCCCTCTCGGAATTGATGGCGGGTATTGCGTAGATTCGCTAGCAAGTGAAAAATTTGCAACACTATACGAATACAAAGCAGCAGAAAATAAATTTATAGCCAACCCAGGTGCTTATGCATCCAGAAGTAGCGAGCTTACTACTTATCAGTTAGGTAGAAGCACCCCGCTTTTTTCTCCCACCGGTGGATTAAAAATAGCTGCAAAAGGGCTTACCACCTACATGATGATGCACAGCCAAATGGGTAAATACAAGGGTGGTCGTTTATTAAAGAAAAAAACAGCTAGATTAATGCAAACGCCACTTTCTGTAGATGGAATTGACCAATACGGATTGGCCCTTTGGAAAACCAATAGATTAATTCCTGGACTTACACTAACTGGGCATACTGGTTCTGCCTATGGACTAAATAGTGCACTATTTTTTGATCCTTCTACTAAAAATGGAATGATTGTAATCTGCAACGGTAGTAAGGTGACCTATAAAGAAGGTTACCCACTAATTATTCGAGAGGCATTACAGCTGCTCTATGAAGAATTCTTGAAATAATAAGGGAGTCTTACTTAGTCAAGATGTATAAATAAATGAGAAGCACTTTGTCTTACTTTAGGGAGTTTTAGTAGCCAGTCGTTTATTTCATCTCGTTGACCTAAAGGCAACAATAATACGCTCCGAAGACCTTGTTTTTCTAATGCCAGCAGCTCATCCAGCAAACCCGGGTTGAATCCTTCCATAGGCGTTGCATCCACTCCTTCCATAGCCGCTGCAGTGATACCTACCCCAAAAGCAAGATAAGCTTGCTTAGCTGCCCATTCTCTATTTTCTTCAAGTGTTCGGTTAGCTAACAAATTTTCCAATGCTTGTTTAAATCCGCTTATGGATGCAGCCGTTACACCTCTTGTATCCATAATTAATTGCATATAAGAAGCAACTTGTTCAGTAGTAAACTGATTCCAGGTACAAAAAACCAACAGATGAGAACAATCTACAACTTGTGACTGGTTGTTGGCAATAGGTAGAATTTTTTTTCGTAATTCCAGATTAGTAATAACCAAAACTGTCAATGGCTGAAAACCCATGGAGGTTGGAGCCAAGCGGATGGCTTCCAAAACCTTTTCAATTTTTTCAACTGGCACGGTTGCACCACTCATTTTCTTACAAGCATATCTCCACCGCAAGGCATTAACTACATCCATGTTTCAGTAATTTTTTAAGAGGCCGCAAAGGTACAACTATCCTCCGCTAAAATTGACCTTTAATAACCGTTAATGCCTGATAAAGTTTATCAAGGTCTTCTTGTGAGTTAAATGCTTGTATTGAATACCGTAAGTATACGTCTGACCCATGCCGCATCACTGGTATCTCAATACGGAACTGATTAAACAAAATTGATTTAATTCGTGCTGCATCTGATGTAGGTAATTTAAAACTACACAGTTGAAGAATAAAGTCATCCTGCAGCGGCGCTAAGGGACTTGTATTTAATAATTCAAAGAATCGAGGCGCATTTTCAATAACAAGTGCCCTGCAAGCAGCCGATACTTGATCCCAATGATACTCCTTCATAAAAGTCAAGGCAGCAGGAATACACAAAAAAGCAGAAAAATCTCTGGTGCCTTGTGTTTGATGATAATCCAAAAAGAGGGAATGAGAGGGATGATCACTCTTATATCCCCAACTCACCACTAAGGGCTCCAACAGGGATTGTCTTTCTTTTTTAGTGAAAAGAAAACTGCTACCCTTAGGTGTCATCATCCACTTATGGCAAGCGCCCGTATAAAAATCTACACCAAGCATGGTAAGATCAAGTGGAAGTTGGCCGGGTGCATGCGCTCCGTCAACAAAAGTGAGTAGTCCTCTTTTTTGCGCTTCCTTAACTACTAACTCTACCGGGAAGCGTAGCGCCGTACTACTAGTGATATGACTTAAAAAAACAAGTTTGGTTTTTGAGGTAACTCCTTTAAAAAATTGTTCAACAAAATCTTCCCGTGAAACCAACGGAAGCCGTATAGGTTGTTTGATATAATTAGCCCCTGCCTTACCACAATAGAACTCCCAGGTTCTATCACAAGCACCATACTCCAGCGATGTAGTAAGCACTTCATCACCAGGTTGCAACGCTAAACTTTTTGCAACAATATTGACGGCATGTGAGGGATTCACTACAAATACTACATCATCTGCATCTACATTGATATAGGAAGCTAATGCTTCACGAGACGTTTTCAGATATTGAGGACCCGTTTCAACAATAAACTGTACGGGCTCTTGTTCTAATTCTAATTGAAACTGCTGGTACTTTTCAAAAATTGGACGAGGACAAGCCCCGAATGAACCAAAGTTCAAATACGTGATATCCGAGCGTAACAAAAACTGTTGACGCAGTACTGGTGTTAGTGGTGTGGCAGTCTTCATAATCTGCAAGATTACACAATTGAATGGTATTTACCGATTGGCAACCTCGTCAAAAGAGGAATCGTACTCCGTTCGGAGGGTCCCCATCAAACGATCCCAAAAAAGAAAATACAACCCATAGTTGCCCGTAAAATATTTATGATGTTGATTATGCGCTACGGAGGTGTTCACCCAACGGCCAATCCAAGTTCGGTTGAACCCTTTTGGATACAGTTCCCATCCTAAATGCCCGTATACATTATAGAGGATAGATAACAGAAAAAACAGAAGTAGGTGCGTTCGATGAATAGGAAATAAAAAAAGAAACAATGCAAATATGCCAACCTCAAATAATGCCTCTAAAGGATGAAAAGCATAAGCCGCCCACGGGGAAGGATTTGTAGAGCGATGATGTACTAAATGAAACCACCGAAATAAAACCGGATGATGCATCAGCCGGTGTATCCAATAAAAATAAGTATCGTGAATAAAAAATAGAACAGGAAATAGGGCAACATAATAAAACCATCCTCGCTCACTAATGGCAGCGTAGAGTTGCGTATATGGTCTAACGGCTGGATTGAAAACCAGAAAATAAGGAATCAAGGCAAATAAGAGAATGGTAAAGGACGAATAAAATACCTCACGCCAATAATCACGATGTGAGGGGAACTTAACTTGAATTTTACGATGTTTAATACGAGATCGAAAAAGAATATAAAACAATAAAAAAGCAAAACCGGCTACTACATAATACCTGCTTCCTACTTGTTGCACTAAATACAAATAACGTTCCCACTGCGCTGACATGGCGCAAAATTACTCATTCAGGTTGATCGTACTCACCTTTTAATGCATAATAACCAAATAATAAAAAACTACCTACAATGAGCGGCAGTAGAATAAAAGCATAAATAAGGGCCGGTATCTTATCAGCAGCTTGATTGCTCTGAAATTTTGGAATTGCTTGCGACAGTAATAAATAATAACCGCTGATGAGTCCTACAGCAATCCATACCACACCTAAAAATCTTCGTAACCGATTTAAAATCTTTACTTGTTTATTGGTAGCAGATTGAATATAGCATGCCCCAATGACAAAACTGACAGTAGCAATAATAATAGGATACCAGAGTCCCTCTAAGTAGGGTTGCGAGTAAGGCAATGGTACATTGTTGGCTGCGGCAACTTCATTGGCGGTTGCAGCTTTTGTAGAAAGGTAGATAGCAATGGCCGGCAATAGCCCTCCAAAAATTCCATTTCCAACATGATAGGGCAATGACATAGAGGTATACCGAATGGCTGTTGGAAATAATTCAACTAAAAATGCAGCAATAGGTCCATAGACCATGGTAACAAAAAATACTTGCACAAATACCAAGGCTACTAATTTCCAAAAGCTAACCGCGTCCAGGACCAACACCTCAAGAATGGTTCCGCCTCCGGCAGCAAGCCCCGTTTCATACATAGCAGTATAAATAGGTCGATAACAAAAAACAGCTAATAACATTCCAACTAGCATTATCCACTTGCGTCCTACGCTGTCTGAAAGCCAACCAAAAAATATAAAGAACGGAGTAGCAAAGAGTAGTGACCACATGATCAACTGACTGGCTTGTGCTACTTCAACATGAAGTGTGTTCTGTATAAAACTTAGTGCATAAAATTGTCCTGTATACCACACCACCCCCTGCCCCATTGTAGCCCCTAGTAAGGCAAGTAACACAAACTTGAAATTATATTTTTTGGTAAAACTGTCTCGCAATGGATGGGAAGATACTTGACCGCTTTTTTTAGCTGCTAAAAACAAGGGGGACTCCTGCATTCGCAAACGGATCAAAATAGAAATCCCCACCATGATAATAGAAAGCCAGAACGGTATTCGCCAACCCCACTCTGTAAATGATGTGGCAGACATATTTCCTTTCACCGTAATAATAACTAGTAAGGATAAAAACAAACCAACTGTTGCAGTGGTCTGAATCCATGACGTCCAAAATCCACGTTCACCAGTTGGTGCATGTTCGGCTACATACGTAGCAGCTCCGCCATATTCTCCACCCAATGCCAAGCCTTGTAACAAACGTAATAACAACACAAGCACAGGCGCCGTATAACCAATAGTTGAAAAATCAGGTACACAACCAATCAAAAAAGTGGAAAGACCCATTAATACCAGCGTGAGTAAAAAAGTATACTTACGGCCAACCAAGTCCCCAAGTCTTCCAAAAAAAAGGGCACCAAAAGGTCTTACTACAAAGCCCGCTGCAAATGTGGCTAGCGTTGATAATAACGCAAGCGTTGGATTGCCGGCAGGGAAAAATTTTGTTGCAATAATGGCCGCCAAACTTCCAAATATGTAAAAATCATACCACTCTATTAAAGTACCCACGGAGGAGGCGGTAATCACCGAAACAAGGCCTTTTTTACCGGCTGGAAGCACACTCATGGTTAGTTTTTTTCCAAGATAAAGAAAATATCAATTCTCTTTTCAATCATAAAACATTGATATTCATCACTATAATTGAGTTTTTGTAAATTATTTGATTTATATCTCTTTTTGTTTAATATTTACATATTAATAATTAAACAAAATGATTGCCTCTATAACTCCTCCCTCAGATGTACTATATGTAACGCCTGATGTTAATTTATTCCTCAAGCAACTTCAGACGCAGCTAAATCAGTATAGCGAACTGGAAAATTGTAGTGTAACCTGGGAGTTTTTTATTAACGAATTAGAGTACGAATAAGATTAGCTGGATGGGTTGGTTTAAAAAAGGCTGTCCAATTGGACAGCCTTTTTAGTTAGAAGCCTTTGGAGGCAGGCTTTGTTTCGGATTTCAATTCGGCCGGCATTTGCACTGCAATCATTTTACCCTTTGCATTTAATAAAAGATTGGCTGCTTTCTTTACATCAGCAGCATTGAATGCAGTATAATATTTTTCGGCATTTACTAACTGATCAGCATTACGTTCGCCCAGTTTTATTTGTTGTAATGCAGTTAACCAATATTCGTTTTTCTTACTATCTACACGATATTTCTCTATCCATGCCTTTTTTACTTTAGCGATATAACTGGTATCCACTCCATTTTTTGCAAGGTCTTGCAATTGACTACGGAATGTGGTAACCAACGTATCCACCTTGGCAGGTCCGCAAGGTAATTGGAGGATAAACTGAAAATTACCAACAGGAAGTTTTGCTAATTGTACTTGTGTACCACCACCATAAATTCCTTGAATTTTTTCACGCATCTCCTCAATGATAGAAATATTCATCACTTCACTCAGTCCCTCTAATTGAAGTGCCGTTGTAGCATTATAGGGAACTTCTCCATGAAAAACACCCAAGATCAAACTCTTATCGTCTTTTCCTTTTTTAAATTGAAAATCATTTTGTCCCTTGAATGGACGCACTTTATTATCTGTATAGCTACGTGTTTTTATGACAGGTAAACTTGCTACATATTTTTCAAGTAATGCAACCACCGTATCCTCATTAAAACTACCAACCATAGTTATATGCATACCTGCTGCATCTCCTAATTGTTCTTTATAGATAGCAACCGCACGATCCAGATTTATCTTATCATAATTAGCCGCACGAGGAACCGCCGTAGGCGCCAATGGATTATTTTCATAAAGCACCTGATAGAGTGTATCGATAAATGCAATTTGCGGATTAGCACTCAACATAGCCACCTGTGCTTTGCTACGTTGCAAATATGATTTGTACAAGGCACTATCAGTCCTAGGCGCTGTAACAGATAAATGAAAAAGTTGGAAAAAGGTTTCCAAATCTTTTTTACTGCTGCTACCACTAAACCCCGCTGTATACGGACCAATGACCGGATTTACCGCAATACTTTTTCCAGCCATTGCCTTACGCATATCCGTAGGAGAAAAAACACCAAAACCCATACTACTTACGATGGCTGTTGCATTTTCAGCACTGTATTTATCCTCCAATGAATATGCGGTTAGTCCACCATAGCGTGTAGTAGAAAATAAAATTTGATCATTTTTAAAATCGGTGGATTTCAAGGTAACAGTAATGCCATTAGATAATGAAAGTTCAGTTGTTCCCATTTGTGCATTACGAGTAGTGCGTGTAACTTTTCCCGCTTGTGGAGTTGCAGTCAGTAAGTTAGCAGCAATCACTTTTTCTTCATAAGCCTTTATGGAAGCATCTTTTTCTACAGCTTGTAATACCGAACTAATAGTTGCTACTGCGGGAAGTTTGTACTTCTCCTCATTCTCCAGCCCTGTTATATAAGCAAACGTATTTTTTTCGTTGCGGTAAGAATCGGTGAGCGCGTTCACTTCAGTTAATTGAATACCTGGTAACATTTCTTTTACATAGGTAAATTCTGCATCAATACCAGGGATAGGCTCTTGCTCCGTAAAGTTTCTGATGTACTCATCCGCAAAAACGGCTGACTCTGTTTTATCCCGATTATTCCACTGGCGTTCATACGCTGCAAGAACATTCTTCTTAGCTCGCTCCAATTCAGCAGCGGTAAAGCCAAATCGCTTTACTCGCTCCACTTCTGTCATAGCAGCTTGCAATCCTTTTTGTACATCCTGGGTACCTGTTGAACCGGTAACGCTGAAAGATTCATGAAAGCGAGCATAGCTTTGAAATCCTGCACTTGCAAAAACAAATGGAGGATCTGCTTTTTGTGTCAACTCACGAAACCGATTGTTTAGCAAGGAAACATATAGATTACGAATTAAATCAGCGCGATATTCTCCCAATGTAGCTGAGGGCTTAATTACTTGTGCAGGAAAATTGACACTGAATTCAAAACCGGTTGCCTCCTTATCTGATACAACCATTGCATTGGATGAAATGTATGCAGGTACCCCCGCATAATCACGCACACGTGGTTGTGCAGGATTTTTAAGCCCTGAAAAATGTTTTTGAACATAGCGTAGTGCTTCCGCTGAATCGATATCTCCAACCACCACAACTGCCATTAAATTTGGACGGTACCAATCTCTATAGAAACGACGGATAGCATCGGTCGGAAAATTTTTAATGATGCTATCAACACCAATGGGTAAACGGGTGGCATATTTGGATCCTTTGAAAAGTTCAGGGTATACTTTTTTAAACATGCGTTCGTCCGCACTTTTTCCTAAACGGCTTTCCTCTAATATGATGCCGCGCTCACTATTGATATCCTCCTCTAAATAAGTAACCTGATGGGCCCAATCCTCCAAGATTTGAAAACCCTTGTCCAAATTGCCAGGTTGATCCGTTGGAATTGGAAGAATGTATACGGTTTCGTCAAAACCGGTGTAGGCGTTTAGATCTCCACCAAACTCAACTCCAATACTTTGCAGATAGGAGACAATATCATTTTTCTTAAAATTCTTTGTGCCATTGAAAGCCATATGTTCGGCCATATGCGCCAGCCCTTGTTGATCATTATCCTCCACAATTGACCCCACATTGACCACCAAACGGAGCTCCACCTTTTTTTCAGGTTTTTTATTAGAACGAATGTAGTAGGTTAGTCCATTTTCCAGTTTTCCCACCTTAACCTTCTTATCAATTGATAATGAATCACTTGTGTATTTTTGGGCGAACACAAAATTGGCGGAAAGGGCCAAAATAAGTGTAAAGACGCGGAGTTTCATGTAATTGGCTTTTTTTTCTCAAAAGTAAGTCCTCTAGGTCAACGGATGCCTTGACATGCAAGATTTTAATTACCTTTCCACTCTCAAAAAACTAATCTAATGAGAAAGTGCCTGATCGCATTCCTATGCGGATTATTGGTGAGTTTCCAGGTGTCCGCTCAGAACAAAGTAATCAAAGGACGTGTAACCGACGAAACCAGCAATCCAGTTCCTAACGCTTCTGTTGTTATCAAAGGAGCCAAAGCGGGTGCCGTTACTGATGCAAACGGAAGTTATAGTATTTCAGTACCCGGTTCTACCACCACGCTTGTGTTTTCCTCTTTGAACTTCGCAAATCAAGAAGTTGTAATTGGCAACAAAACTGAAATCAATGTGCAATTAAAAGCTTCCATCTCTACGCTGCAAGATGTTGTGGTAGTGGGGTATGGAACTACAAAAAAAGCTACACTGACTGGTTCAGTATCTACGGTTAAAGCTGCAGAGATTGAAAACACCCCTTTTACCTCTGTAGATAAAGCATTACAAGGAAAGGTAGCCGGGCTGCAATCAGTTGCATCATCCGGACAACCTGGGTCAACACAAGAAATTGTGATTCGTGGATTTAGTTCCATCAGCGCAAGCAATCAACCTCTTTGGATTGTAGACGGTATCATCTTAAATACGGGTGATATCTCTCGTTTACAAACCACAGCTAACATTTTGAGTACATTAAACCCTAACGATATTGAATCGATTTCTGTACTAAAAGATGCAGCCGCTACTTCAATTTACGGAAGCCGTGGCGCCAACGGAGTTATTATCGTTACTACTAAAAAAGGTCGTAGCGGTAAAACAAGAGTTCGTTTTGATATGGAAGCTGGTAAGAGTGATATTGCCTATGAGAATAGCTTGTACCGCCCATTAAACGCACAAGAATATTTGGACCTTTCTCGAGAGGGTTTAGTAAACTTAGGAGCTTCCCCCGCTGCCATTAATTCAACACTTGCCTCTTTAGGTCTTGGAAATGGAGTTGACTTTAACTGGTATGATGCCGTAACCAGAATTGCTGGTCAGCGTCTTTATAATATCAGCTTAGATGGAGGAAATGATAAGACAAGTTTCTTTATTTCTGCTGGTAACTTTTTTCAAGAAGGAACGTCTATCAATTCTAAACTGAAAAGAAATTCTTTCAATGTAAAAATCAGCAATAAGACTACGGAAAAATTAACCATTGGCGTGAACATGAATGGTGGTGTGGTTAGTCAACGTGCCCCACTTGCTGGTGGTGCTTTTGGTAACCCCATCCTTAGCGCTTATTTCCTACTTCCTACCCGGACTCCTTATAATAAGGATGGTTCTTACAACCTAATTTCTTCTACACTTGGTGGCTTACATAACACAATTGCACTTTCTGATATTGATCGTCGCTTTTTACGTGAAGTAAGTTTACGTGGTGCCGCTAATGCGGAGTATAAATTTTCTGATAACTTGAAATTCCGCAGTAACTACGGTGTTGACTATAACACCGCTGAGGAAGATCAGTATAACAACCCAATTCATGGTGACGGACAGGCCACAAACGGTCGTGCATTTTCTTACTACACACGTTATTTTAACTGGACCTTTACCAACACCTTGGACTACACAAAAGATTTAACAAGCAATGGTGATCTGTCTTTGTTTTTTCAGGCGGGATTAGAAAGCCAAAAATCAGCTGGTTATTTTAGCTCATTACGCGCTGATCAATTCCCCCCTTCACTCACCCTTGTTTATCCTACATCTGGAGCCAGCCCTGTTTTATCTAGTGCTACAATCAGTGATTATACTTTTGACTCCAAGTTCATCAACGGAAACTTGAACTTCCAAGATCGTTTTGTATTTTCTGGTAGTTTCCGTCGTGATGGATCTTCTCGTTTTAGTTCCGCCAACCGTTATGGTAATTTCTGGTCTTTAGGTGCCACTTGGAACTTAGAGCGTGAGAAGTTCATGGAGAAATTCACGTTCATCAATCAATTGAAATTGCGTACTTCAATTGGGGTGAATGGTAACGCTGGTATTGGCAACTACGATTCTCCTCCACTATATGGATTTGGCTTCAACTACAACCAGAATCCGGGTAGTGCTCCTACCAACGTGGGTGACCCGAATCTTACATGGGAGTTGAACAAACCTTTTGACGCGGGTATCGATCTTTCTATCCTTAAGAGTCGTGTTAACATTACTTTCGATTACTACGTACGTAAATCAGAAGGCTTGCTTTTGAATGTGCCTCTTTCTTTGACATCTGGCTTTAGTTCTGCCAGACGTAATATCGGATCTATGGAAAATAGAGGTATTGAGTTTGAGGTTAACATAGTTCCCGTACAAACTAAAGATTTGCGCTGGGAAATTGATTTCAACTACGCTGCAAACAGAAATAAAATTACCAGTTTGCCAGACGGCAAAGATATCGGGAATGGTTCCTACATTATTCGGGTTGGACAGGCAAGACTTACCTATTTCCAACGGGTATATGCCGGCGTAGATCCAGCAAATGGTGATCCTCTTTGGTATGCTGATACTACACTTACAACAAAAACTAATACGTACCCAGGTGCAGGAGCACGCGTTTTGGTAGGCCAAGCGCTTCCTAAATTCTTTGGATCTTTCAGTAATACAATTACCTACAAAGGGTTCTCTGTAAGCGCTCAGCTTTACTACAACTTTGGTAACTTGATATATGATACCTGGAGTGGCTTCTACTTAGGATCTGGAAACGGTGCTGTTTACAACAAAGTAGCTCGCCAGCTGAACCGTTGGACTAAACCTGGCGATATCACTGATATTCCTCGCTATGTATACAATGGTAATAGAAACTTCCAAAGTGCATCCACATTTAACTTAGCACAAGGAGATTATATACGTCTGCGTGATTTCCAGATTGGATACGACCTGTCAAAGCAAGAGCTGAGCAAATTGAAAATTGGGGCATTACGTGTATATGTGCGCGGAAGTAACCTGGTAACATGGGTGAAAGACAAGCGTCTTGCATTTGACCCAGAGCAAGGAGTATCTGCCACAACCAACCTAAACGTATTTATACCCAAAACAGTCACTTTTGGCTTAAACGTAACGCTCTAATACAATAAACTTGAAACTATTTGTTATGAAAAATATAACTGTAAGAATCCTACTGGTTGTAATGGTGATAACCACCTTTTCTTCCTGTAAAAAAAGCTTCCTGGAGCTAAATCCTCCAGCAAACCTGACTCCGGAGCAAGCGTTAAGAACAGAAGCAGATTTATTAGTTGCCTTACGTGGTGCTTATGCCGGACTTCGTTCTACGGCTATGTATGGAAGAGATCAAATGGTGATTGGTGATATGATGGCTGATAACACCTATCAATCAGTCCTTAACACTAATCGTTACACCCTGTTCAATAACTACTCTTATAACCTAACTGATGGTAATGTTTCTGGACTGTGGTCCACTGCCTATGCAATTATCTTGAGAACTAATAATATCATCAATGCTAATGTAAGTGGGGCTAGTGTAAACCAAATCAAAGGTGAAGCCCGTGCAATTCGTGCGCTTTGCTATTTCAACCTGGTTAGATATTTTTCCAGACCTTTCACTGACAACCCAAATGGCCTAGGGGTACCAATTATAACAGTTTACAACGCGGATTTGAAACCAGGTAGAAATACAATTACTGAGGTATACAATCAAATTCACACTGACCTTAACGCTGCATACAATTTGATGACCACCTACTCTAACTCTTCACAGTTTAGCAAGTTTGGGGCACGTGCGCTACAAGCGAGGGTTTTCTTAACACAAAATGATAAGACAAACGCTAGAACTGCTGCATTAGATGTAATCAACAACGGTGGATTTACTTTAATAACAGCAGCGGGTCATGGTGCTTATTGGGCTAATCCTGTTATCCGTACGGATAGAGTAGAAACGATTTTTGAGGTTTCAGCAGATGCTGTAGCTAATAATGCATTTGATGGTTTGTCATATATCTACAGTCAAGCTGGTAATTATGGTGATATGCTTTGTGCAGATGATCTTTATGCTTCTTTTGGAGCCGCTGATGTTCGTCGTCAATTATATGCAACAGGAGTTCGCGGTGGTTTGCCTTCTGTGTTTGTAAATAAATACCCCAACTTTGTAGGCGACCATTCTGATACCAAAGTATTACGTCTTTCAGAGATGTATCTAATTGTTGCTGAGGCTACCACAAATGAAACAGAAGCCAGAACCTATGTAAATGCAATTACTGCACAGCGCGGTGCTAGTGCAATTACTTCCACTGGAACTACACTTTTCAATGATATCATGGCTGAGCGTAGAAAAGAATTAGCATTCGAAGGACATCGTTATATGGATATGCAACGTCTTAAATTAGATATCAACCGCGGTGCAAATTACCCGGCTGCTGCGCGTACTATTGCTTATGCTAATTTCAGACGTGTATTCCCGATTCCTCAAACTGAAATTGATGTGAACCCAACTATTAAGGCACAACAAAATCCTGGTTGGTAATACAGGTATTCAATAAATTATAAGCCGTCCGAATTCGGACGGCTTTTTTTATTCAACTATAAAAAGTAATATGTTTCAAGAAAAAGAATTTGATACCATAATTAATAGACGCCGCTCCAACCGCCGCTTTGCAGCGGATATCCCCGTACCGGAAGCAGTGATAGAAAAAGCACTACAACATGCTATACTAGCGCCGAATAGCAGTAATATGCAATGTTGGGAATTTTACTGGATTAAATCTGCTGAACAAAAAGAACAATTTGGTGCCTATTGCCTGGGACAGGGTGCCGGAAGAACTGCGCGAGAATTAGTAGTATTTGTAACAAGGGGGGATCTCTGGAAAAAAAGAGCACGTTGGAACCGAGAAAGAATTCAGCAAAGTATTGTAGGCGAGCCCACCAAATTGCAAAAAAGAGGCTTGGACTATTATGGCAAACTAATGCCGTTAGCTTATGCTAATGATCCTTTTGGATTCTTAACACTGATCAGAAGAAGTATTAGTTTTTTTGTAGGCCTTCGAAAACCCTTTATGCGATTTGGCGGTAGAGCTGATCAGCGAATTACTGTTCATAAATCCTGTGCATTGGCTGCAGAAAACTTTATGCTGTCGATTGCCGCTGCTGATTTTGATTCATGCCCTATGGAGGGGTTTGATGCTAAGCGAGTCAAAAAAGCATTGAATCTTCCTTGTGGAGCAGAGATCAATATGATTGTTGGAGTAGGCAAGGGCACCACTGAAGGAATTTGGGGACCTCGCTTTAGAGTTCCTTATGAAGAAGTAGTAACCGTAATTTGATCCAACTCAGCTTTCACAAACTGCATGAGTTGACTGATACGCGGTCCTGAAAAATCAAAAGATAGTCCAGCCGCCTCAAATAATTGAGGCAAGGTTCTTGTACCACCCAATGAAAGTGCATGTAAATAATTTTCAAGCGCAGCCGTTGGGTTTTTCTTGTATTGCTGCCACAAACCAATGGCACCTAATTGTGCAATACCATACTCGATATAATAAAATGGAACTTCAAATAAATGAAGCTGTCGCTGCCAAAGCACACGACGATATTTTTCTAATCCTGAAAAATCTATAGCGGGTGAAGTAAATTCGTTAACAATGTTTATCCACTGCTCTTCTCTCTCAGCATGTGTATGTCCCGGATGTGTATAAATCCAATGCTGAAATTTATCAATGGTAGCAACCCATGGAAAAATAGTAATGACGCGTTCTAATTGTTGCTCCTTTGCTCTTTGTAATGCTGTTGATTCAGAAAAATATTGATCCCAATGATCCATGCTAAATAACTCCATGGTCATGCTGGCTACCTCAGCAATTTCAGTAGGGTATTCTTTAAATCCGTTGAGCGGAAGCGAGTGACATAAGAAAGAATGTATGGCATGTCCACCCTCATGCACCATAGTTGTAACGTCATCAAGGGTACCCGCCGCATTCATGAATATAAAAGGGGCTCCACTTACAGCAAGGGGGCAATTATAACCACCAGGTGCTTTCCCTTTTCGACTTTCCAAATCCAAATGTCCCAGTTGCTGCATACGAGTCAAACAAGCAGCAAAAAAAGGATTGAGCGCCGTAAAACAAGCAATTGTTTTTTCCATTAACTCGGATGCGTTAGCAAAAGGTCTCAATGGTTTTGTGCCAAGGGGCTCAGCCTGCAAATCCCATGGACGCAATTTGTCAATGCCTAGTTTTTTTCTTTTCTGCTCGTACAATTGATTCACTAAGGGCATTACATGATCACGAACGGCTTCATGAAATTGTTCACAGGTTGTATGATCATAATCAAACCGACCTAACTCCATAAATCGATAAGCCCTATAATCTGTAAATCCCGCTTGTGCAGCAATTAGATTTCTTTTTTCAAGTAATTGATCAAACAATTCATGTAATGCTTTCTGATCTTGATACCGACGCGCTGCTATTTTCAAATAAACATCTTCACGCACAGCACGATCCTCATCTTCTAAAAATAAGGCCGCTTGCTGCAAGGTATATTCCTTTCCCTTTACAGTTACCGCCATTTTACCAGCAATCACTGCAAATTGTTGCTGTAACATATTCAGTGATGCAATCACCGGGATGTTAGCTTCTCGAAAAAGATCAATTTGTTTACGTATACTTCGTAAAAAGGTAAAATAAATAGTTGTATCCAGTGAAGAAGTAAAAGGACAATCAATTAGTTTTCTATTCAATCGATCAGACCATGGCTGGATCCGTGGTTGAATTTCCAACATAAAAAAATTGAATGCTTCCTCCAATGATTTATTCTCCGTATCACAGGTCATTCGGATCTGACGCCAACAGGCATCTTCACTGATAACAGACTCTAATTCACTCAGATCTCGAAGCCATTGCTCCAGGTTATCTAAGGACGTTATTGTTCGTCCGTCCAATTCTTGAAAAAAAGGAGCCAAACTATTCCAATCTGTCAACTCAAAATCAGCTGGCAAATAATGACGGGGCAATTTTTGTATATCCGCTGTATACATAGTAACCAGAGTAACTACTCAGCTCGCTCGGAAAGTTTTAATTCAATAGTAGCGCTCTTTAATTGCGTAAACCATTTCACCATTTTACGACGATCGCTATCATATACTCGCTCAAAATCCATATCAGGAAATACTTGCTTAAAATAACTTTTTACTGCACCAGCATCTTTTTCGGCAGGTAAGGGCTGTGTTGCTTTTTCCATGGCCTTGAATACATCTACCAGGTTTACATTCTCCCGAATAGTATATACTTCAATACTCTCCAAATGAGAAAACTGATGAATTCGCGTAGAAACAAACCGGGTACTACCATCTTCTAGCGAACGTACAATACCTCCATCGGCTTTACTACTTACCAGCTCAAATAAGCCTGGCAAACCACTAACGGCAACTAATTGATTATAATCCATTTTTTTATAAAATGATAAGGGTGCAAAGATACTTGACTACAGCCAAATACTTACCTTTAGTAACGGTCAAGCGAAAGTAAATTTTTGAAAATTCGTCAAACACTTTTAAAATAATAGTATGAAAAAAATAGTCCTACTTACCCTTTTAATTAGCTGCAGTGCCATTTCATTTGCCCAACCTCCGGGAGGAGGCGGTGGTTTCCAACGTCGTACCCCCGCTGAGCGTGCCGCTGTAATTCATCAAAAATTAGATAGCGCTTTCAAATTAGAAGCGGCCAAGTTAACTATGATCGATACTGCATTAACAGTGCTTTATAGAAAGCAGGATGCCCGCATGCAAGAAGTAAGAGATATGATGATGAACGGAGGAGGAAATATGGACCGAGAAGCACTTCGTGAGGAAATGCAAAAATGGAATGGTGCACAGGAAGAAATTCTAAAAGCCGTGCTTTCCGCAGAACAATTTACAATTTGGAAAGATCAAATACTACCTGCCATGCGTCCGGCTCGTCCCGCTGGAGCAGGTGGAGGCGGTGGCGGAGGCAACTGGCGCGGAGGCGGGAATTAAGCGCTACTACTAGTGCGCTTCAAGCCAATTTTCTCCCTGCCCACATTCAGCAATTACAGGAACATCATTAGGAAGTGCTAATGCTTCTTGCATTGAAGCTATAATCAACGGCTTTAATACAGCTGCTTCAGTTCGTAAGGTATCAAAGATTAATTCGTCATGCACTTGCAAGATCATTTTACTTTTAAGACCTGCCGCTTGAATAGCATGATAAACTTTTTGCATAGCTAACTTGATCATGTCTGCAGCGGTACCTTGTATGGGAGAATTAATAGCATTACGTTCAGCAAATCCTCGCATGGTGAAATTGGAAGAATTTATATCGCGCAACCAACGCTTTCGTCCTAATAGCGTTTCTACATAGCCATTGTCCTTTGCAAACCGAATGGTATTATCCATGTACTCCTGAATTCCAGGAAACTCTCGCTTGTAATTAGCGATAATTTCTTTAGCCTCTGTACGTGATATCCCTAAATTATCAGCCAACCCAAAAGCCCCCTGTCCATAAATAATACCAAAATTTACACTCTTGGCCTTGTAACGCATCTCCTTGGTTACTTCGGCTTCTGGTACATTATAGACACGTGCAGCTGTTGCCGTATGTATATCTTTCCCTTCCTTAAAAGCGGCACACATATTAGTATCCCCGCTAATAGATGCTACAATCCGTAATTCAATCTGAGAGTAATCAGCAGAAAGTAAAATATGATTATTGTCACGTGGGATAAATGCCTTTCTAATTTCCCTACCCCGCTCAGTACGTACCGGTATATTCTGCAGATTAGGATTATTACTAGCCAATCTACCTGTTACAGCCACCGCTTGCCCATACGTAGTATGTACACGTCCAGTTTTGGGATTAATCAACTCCGGTAACGCATCTACATAGGTAGATTTTAATTTAGTAAGTTGACGATACGTTAGTATATCAGCTACAATCTCATGACCCTTGGCAGCTAATTTTAGCAAAACATCTTCGCCTGTTTGATATTGCCCTGTTTTTGTTTTTTTAGCAGAAGGATCTAATTGTAATTTATCAAATAGCACTTCCCCTAATTGCTTTGGAGAAGCTAAATTAAAACGGACACCGGCTTTTTCGTATACATTTTTCTCTGCTCGATCCGCTTCTTTTTCTAATTCAACTGAATAGTCTTTTAAGAAGTTTACGTCCACATTCACTCCCTCAAACTCCATAGCGGTCAATATTTTTACCAATGGAGATTCCACTTGATCAAAAACACGCGCTACTTCTTTCTTTTTTATAAGTGGGACAAACTTCTCTTTTAATTGCAATGTAATATCAGCGTCTTCACCAGCATACTCTTTGATTTCATCAATAGCAACCTCGCGCATGGTTCGCTGACCTTTTCCCTTTTTCCCAATCAATTCCTCAATTGAAACCGGAACATAGCCCAAGTATTTTTCACTGAGAATATCCATGCTACGCTTCCCTTCCGGCTCAATTACATAATGCGCTAACATGGTGTCAAATAGCGTACCAGCTAGTTCAATACCATACCACTTTAAGATGAGTAAATCATATTTACAATTCTGTCCAATCCAACACATAGTAGTATCCGTAAATAATGAATTAAAATAAGAGAGTAATTTTTTGACCGCCTCTCGATCCGCAGGACAAGGAACATACCAGGCCTCGCCGGGTTTCACTGCAAAACTTAAGCCCACAAGTTCAGCCAGGTTAGCATCTATGCCAGTTGTTTCCGTATCAAAACAAATTGCAGTATGAATCGATAAATCCTGCACCAGTTTTTTTATAGCAGAATCCCCTTCCACTACTTCATAATGATGCGGAGTGTTGTGAATATTTTTATCAGCAGGCCCTTGGGGTAAATCTGCGTCATCATCAGCAGAGAAGCCGGTACTTTCCTCCGTATTAATTGCTTCAGCAAGTGCAGCGGGAGCAGCGGGAGCAGCAAACGCGGCCGGCTGCGCATTTCCTCCAATGATGTTTCCAAATAAATCAGTTTGAACACCCTGAGGCATTTCTTTTTCTACCACAGAGCGAGGGTTAGGAGGCGGAATAAAATCTTCTCCCAATAATCTCTTTCCTAATGTTCTGAATTCAAGCGCAGAAAAGATATTTTTTAATTGCTCCTTGTTCCAATCTTTGAGCTTAAAATCTTCTTCATGAAATTCAACAGGAACACTAGTGATGATAGTAGCCAACTTTTTTGAAAGAACGGCCAGCTCTTTTCCTTTTCTGACTTTCTCCCCCATGGCACCTTTAATTAGATCAGCATTAGCCAAGGTGTTCTCCAGTGAACCATATTCATGCAAAAACTTAGCCGCAGTTTTTTCGCCAACACCTGGGATACCAGGAATATTATCTACCGCGTCCCCCATCATTCCCAACATATCAATAACCTGACTCACGTCTTTTATATTCCATTTAGCACAAACCTCTGCCGGACCCAGCACTTCAGCATCATTTCCACCATACGCAGGCTTGTATATTTTGATATGCTCAGAAACTAATTGCCCATAATCCTTATCAGGCGTAACCATATACACCGTATATCCAGCTTTTTCTGCCTGCTTACTCAGTGTTCCAATCACATCATCAGCCTCATACCCATCGCATTCAATAATAGGAATATTAAAAGCCCGTATTATTTCTTTGATATCAGGTACGGCAGCTAATATATCTTCAGGAGTTTCTTGACGGTTTGCTTTATAATCGGCAAAGTCAGTATGTCTTTCTGTAGGAGCCGCTGTATCAAAACAAACGGCCATATGAGATGGCTTTTGCTTATTGATTAATTCCAATAATGCATTAGTAAAACCAAATTGTGCATTGGTGTTTTTTCCAGTGGAAGTAAGACGGGGACTTCGAATTAAGGCATAATAAGCACGAAACACCAGTGCAAATGCATCCAATAAAAATACCTTTTTCTCCATGTTGCTAAGATAACTATAACTCTTTCAAACGAGCCTCCAAGCGGAATACTTCGTCACGAAGACTGGCAGCTTCCATATAATCCTGTCGTTGAGCCGCTTTATCCATTTCTTTTTTTACTTTTTGGATGGCCTTCTCCAACTCCGATTTAGAAGTATACTCCACTTGTTCGTCCAAAACAGCCGTAAGCTGTTTTAAAGTGTGAGCAGCCATTGCATTAGCATCACCTCCTGCATCCAAAATATCTAATACCGATGTTTGAGCAAAAACTTCCTGTGTGGACTTTTGAATAGTAGTAGGTGTAATACCATGAGCCAGATTATACGCCATTTGTTTTTGGCGACGACGGGTAGTTTCATCAATAGTACGCTGCATACTATCGGTAATCTTATCCGCATAAAAAATAACTAATCCATTTACATTACGCGCCGCACGTCCGGCCGTTTGTGTCAATGATTTTTCATTACGCAAAAAGCCTTCTTTATCCGCGTCCAGAATGGCAACTAAGGAAACCTCAGGAATGTCCAACCCTTCGCGTAATAAGTTAACCCCCACTAACACATCAATTTTACCTAATCGCAAGGCCCGCAAAATTTCTACTCGCTCTAGTGTATCCACATCACTATGAATAAATTTAGAACGAATGTCAATCCGGTGTAAGTACTTATCCATTTCCTCTGCCATTCGTTTTGTCAAAGTAGTTACTAACACACGATCTCCTTGTTTGACACGTTTATCAATAGCATCTAATAAATCATCAATTTGATTTTTACTTGGACGAACCTCAATAGGAGGATCCAATAAACCAGTAGGACGAACCACCTGTTCAATTACAATGCCCTCACATTTTTCTAACTCGTAATTACCAGGCGTAGCGGAAACAAATACTACTTGTTGTTGCAAGGATTCAAACTCATGAAAATTTAATGGACGATTATCCAATGCAGAGGGCAATCGAAATCCATAATCCACCAGTGTCAGTTTACGACTGCGATCTCCGCCATACATTCCACTCACCTGCGGGATAGTTTGATGACTTTCATCTATCACCATTAAAAAATCAGAAGGAAAATAATCCAGCAAGCAAAATGGTCGTGTGCCAGGTTTACGACGATCAAAAAATCGAGAATAATTTTCTATACCACTACAATAACCTAACTCCCGAATCATTTCTAAATCATAATTCACTCTCTCTTTCAATCGCTGTGCTTCTACTAGTTTACCCTGTGATTTAAAGTAATTTTCTTGCGCCAACGCTTCATCTTGAATTTCATAAATTACTTGTTGTAAAACATCTTTGGGAGCCACATAAAGATTGGCCGGGAAAATAGCTACATTATCCATAGTGCTAATTCTTTTTCCGGAAATCACTTCAATGGTTTCAAGAAATTCTATTTGGTCCCCAAAAAAATGTACCCGATACGCCACATCCAAATAAGGAATGTTGATATCAACCGTATCTCCTTTTACCCGAAACGTACCTCTTTCAAATTCAAGTGTTGTTCTGTTATATAAAGAATTGACTAGTGCATGTAGAAAAGCTTGCCGGGAAATTACCTGCCCTTTTTCCAATCGAATAATTCCATTCATGTAATCAACCGGGTTACCCATACCATAGATACAACTCACCGAAGCAACTACAATAATATCTCGACGCCCACTTAATAAACTGGATGTAGCCCGTAATCTTAATTTATCTAATTCTTCATTGATAGACAGATCCTTCTCAATATAGGTATCACTAACCGGCATATAGGCTTCCGGCTGATAATAATCATAGTAAGAAACAAAATACTCCACTGCATTTTCGGGAAAGAATTGTCTAAATTCTCCATATAACTGTGCCACTAAGGTTTTGTTATGCGTCAATACCAACGTAGGCTTTTGGACCTGTTGAATTACGTTGGCCATGGTAAATGTTTTACCACTTCCGGTAACACCCAGTAAGGTCTGGTATTTTTCTCCGGCCATGAGTCCCTCAGTCAGTTGCCGAATAGCTTCGGGCTGATCACCCGCAGGTGTAAAAGGAGATTGAAGTTTGAAAGGCATAGATAAAAAAGGGCCGTCCCGCAAAAGTAGGACAGCCCTTTGGTTATAACTAAACTTATAATTACTTCAACTCTGCAGATACAGTGATCTTAGGTTCACCGGCAATCTTGCCGCTATTACCCACCTGTACACCATAATCAGCCAATACAATTGTAAAAGAAGCAGTAGCTGTTAAAGCACCATTCTTTACTTCGATGGTAGCGGGAGCCGTTACATTATTTGTTTTATCCTTGATAGTCATTTGACCAGTAACCGTAACGTTGTAAACACCATTTTTAGAAAAATTGTATTTAGTAACGTCGGTTATTTTACCCATAAAAGTAAAAGCAGGGTATTTATCTGAATTCAACCACCTTTCTTCATTGAAGTGCGACTGAATAGTAGGGTTTGTAAAAGCAAAATTCTTAACAGCAGCTTCAAAACCTACTTGACCGGTTTTAGTATCGATTTCAGCAATAACTGTTTTGTTCTCTGCTTTTGGCAATGCATCTAGTGCAGTGGTAGCATCAAAAGCAACAGTTGCAGAAGTTGTTTTTTTTGTTTGAGCAAATAATACGCTTGTGAAAGCAATCAAAGAGAGTACTAGAACTGTTTTTTTCATATTTATTGTTTTAGGTTTTAAAATTTTGTGACTAATACGGAACGTTTGAAACTGATCATATGTGCCCTTCTCAACTGGCTATAAATATTTCCACTACAAGAACCCTTAATAGCTACACTATCTCCCGCTTGTACCACTTTTGCATCCGCTACGTGTTGAGATTGAAAGTCAAAAATTAAGTACGAACCCGTAACTGGATCAGTAAACTTAATATTAACCGTAGTGTCTGCGGCTTCTACCTCCGTAACCTTTCCTTGAACAGTGATAATCTGCTCTCGGTAGGTAGCATTGGCCAAACTATCATTTGTCTGATAGGCATTGATCAGATCCTGAGCGCTAACCGTAAAGGCTGATTCGGCAGATGCCGTATCATCAAACGTTTGGTTCATGATATACCAGAAAGCCCCTCCGCCAAGAAGAGAAATAAATAGTAAAGCAATCAGCGCTTTTTTAACCCAACCCTTCTTGTTTGCACTTTTATGTATCATAGCGGTAAGTAGTTAAACGAATAAAGTTCAGAGAAGTTCATCAACAGTTGCCAAATATACAATGTTTAAACATTGAATTTGAGTCCTTGAGGTTTGAAAAAGCAAAAAGACCTGTCCTTTCGGAGGCAGGTCTTAAATAACCCATTGATTATTAATGGATAAGATTAGGCGTTTTGCGCCTCTTTTATTTTTTCGCGAATCTTAGCTTCAATATCAGCAGCCAATTCCGGATTATCGAGCATGAGCTGCTTTACTGACTCACGACCTTGACCCAATTTGTCATCATTATAACTATACCAGCTACCGCTCTTATTAATAATACCCAGTTCGGTACCCATATCAATAATCTCTCCGGCTTTAGAAATACCCTCACCAAAAATGATATCAAACTCAGCAGCGCGGAATGGAGGCGCCACTTTGTTTTTCACCACTTTTACTTTTACGTGGTTACCGATTGCCTCATCACCATCTTTTACCTGTTGTGTTCTGCGAATATCCAAACGAACAGAAGCATAAAATTTCAAGGCATTACCTCCTGTTGTAGTTTCAGGATTACCAAACATTACACCAATCTTTTCACGAAGTTGGTTAATGAAAATGCAAATGGTATTTGTTTTTGCAATAGTAGCTGTTAGCTTTCTCAACGCCTGGCTCATCAATCGCGCATGCAAACCCATTTTACTATCTCCCATTTCACCCTCTAACTCACTCTTTGGAACCAACGCAGCCACCGAGTCAATCACAACCACATCCAATGCACCAGATAAAATCAATCTGTCAGCAATTTCAAGTGCCTGCTCCCCATAATCAGGTTGAGAGATCAAAAGACTTTCTACGTTCACACCCAATTTTTGCGCATAGCTGCTATCGAAAGCATGTTCTGCATCAATAATAGCACACATGCCTCCTTTTTTCTGTGCTTCGGCAATTACATGAATAGCAACGGTTGTTTTACCAGAAGATTCCGGCCCATATATTTCTACAATTCTTCCTTTAGGAAGACCGCCAATACCTAATGCTGCATCTAATCCAATAGATCCGGTTGATATTACTTCTTGTTGCATTTCTCCTTTCTCATTCATCATCATCACACTACCCTTTCCATAATCTTTATCGATCTTATCCATGGTCAACTTCAGGGCTTTCAGCTTGTCATTATTTGAAGACATGTTTTATTGGTTTAGAATACAAAACTAATACTTTTAGCAAATAAAAGCTAATTATTTTGGAACAATTTTTTTGGGATTTTTCGGAAAAAAAGGGGGAAATAACCCGTTGTTTTCTAGTATTTTAAACAAAATACCCCGCTATAAAAACGGATAAAGCACCCACAAAAAGCCCCCAATATACTTCGCGGGGACCATGGGAATCCAGATATAATCGAGCCGAGGATACCAACCCCGTAATTAGCAAAGCCACTGACAGCCAGGCGCCATAATATAGATTTTCACGGACTGCCATTTGCACTAATAAACAAAGGGTAACACCTAGCGCCAACGTATGCAAACTGATTTTAAATCGCGTGTTAAGCATCAGCGCCGCTATAGAGGAAAGCCAAATACCCAAAGCGTATTGAATGGCTACCACTGAATGCCCGGACATATTTTTCCATACATACCAAATCCAGAAATACCAAATACCCGAAGCTACCAATGGAATTATGCGATCTTTTTGTTCTTTCAGCTGAATAGAAGAAATAAACCCCAACGCTTTGAGTAATCCCACTGTTACCAAGGGGAAAAAACTAAACATCGATACCGCTTGCAATAAAATCAATAACCGCTCACGTGAAGTGTATCCCAAAAAATGTAACGGGTGCACATAGAGCAAAAAAAGCATGAAGTAAATCGGTACAAATACAGGATGAAATATGTAAGAAAGCAACGAAGCGAATGCTTTCCAGATTTTTGCATCGGCTTGGACTATTGTGTCTGACTTTTTACGCATAGGAATAGAGTGCAAAGTACATCAATTTAAGCGCTATATGAGAGTTCCTCAGTCCCAAAAGAATAAAAACTACTGACCAATTTTAATATAATTTTGTCAGCATACTGACTAAATCTTAATGAAAACGGTCACTTCGCTGCCACAACACAGACTTATACTGATAGTATACCTTCTCTTTTTTCAATTGAGTCTGAGTGCCCAAAAACAAAGCTTCCGCGAAAAATATCAACCGTTGACCGACTCACTTGCAGAAGCGTACAAAATACCTGGCGCAGTTATTTTAGGAGTAGCTATTATTGAATCAGGCAATGGCACCAGCCGCAATAGTAAACTACTTCGCAATTTTTTTGGGATCAAAGGAAAAAATAATTTACTGAAAACAAAAGGTATCCGAAGTAGCTATAAACAGTACAAGTCAGACACCGCTTCCTTTGTTGATTTTTGCAAACTGGTTGAAAGAAAAAAGTTTTACCCCAGCTTGGCGGGCAATCCGGATTACCGTCCTTGGATTCTCGCTTTGAGTAAAACAGGTTATTCCGAGGTACCAGAAACATGGCGTAAACTCATTACAGGAGCCATCCAAAAAAACGGATTAGATAAAACAGGAGAGAAAAAAAGTTCACAGCTCTCGGCGGAGACGAGCAACGGGAATCATTAATTGTTCGCGGTATTTAGCTACTGTTCTTCTGGCAATCTCGTAACCTTTTTCTTGTAATAATTCTGTTAATCGTTCGTCACTAACAGGATTTTTTTTATCCTCACCCGCCACTAAATCACTTAAAATTCTTTTAACCTCGCGTGTTGAAACTTCTTCACCGGTATCAGTAGTGAGTGCTTCATTAAAGAAAAACTTAAGCCGATAAGTTCCAAACTCAGTCTGCACATATTTACTATTGGCTACACGACTTACCGTTGAAATATCTAACCCGGTAGCAGCTGCCACATCTTTTAAAATCATAGGGTGTAGATCAGATTCATCCCCACTCATTAAAAAATCTCGTTGCAATTCCAAGATAGCCTGCATGGTGAGTAATAAGGTTTGTTGCCGTTGCTGTATGGCATCAATAAACCATTTAGCCGCATCAATTTTTTGTTTGATAAACAAAACCGCTTCTTTTTGGCGTTTATCTTTTTTAGCCCCTTTCTCATAATCACGCAACATATCCCTGTATCCCTCACTGATTCGTAATTCAGGTGCATTACGGCTGTTAAGCGTTAACTCCAGTTTGCCACCATTATTATAAATAAAAAAATCAGGCACAACATAATTGAGCTCTTGTGTATCATCGGGTGACTCACCACCTGGCTTGGGATTTAGTTTGGTAACTAATTGAATCACGTCACGCATTTCATCCTCGGTAACAGCAATAGCTTTTTGGATTTTATCATAATGCTTACGAGAAAACTCATCAAAATAATTTGTGAGAATATTGATTGCTAGTATGGCAAGTGGGTCAGCTTGTTCCTTTCGTTTGAGCTGAAGCAATAAACATTCTTGCAGATTACGCGCCGCCACACCAGGCGGATCAAATTGCTGAATCATCTCAATGATTGCTTCTACTTCTACTTCTGTAACAATTACATTTTGTTTAAATGCCAGATCATCCACCATAGCAGAAGTATCTCGGCGTAGGTATCCATCCTCATCAATGCTACCCACTACCTGTTCAGCAATAATTTGCTGTGTAGTGTCTAGATTTAGCAGTTGTAATTGATCCGTTAGTAAATCATAGAAACTAGTGCCTGAACGAATAGGATGCTCGCGTTCTTCTGAAAACTCCGGATAATTTGTATCGCGTAATTTATAATCCGCTTCATCATCGTCATCCTGTATATAATCACTCCCCGTATCCTCTTCAAAAGAATCAGTACCCGTTTCATCAGTATTTTCATCAATAGAATCAAAGTCCTCGTCCGCATTTTCTTTCTCCTCAAAACGCTCAGGCTCTAATTCTAGTGCGGGGTTTTCTTCTAACTCTTCTTTAATCCGTGTTTCAAGTGAAGCGGTGGGTACTTGCAACAACTTCATCAGTTGAATCTGCTGCGGAGAGAGCCGTTGCAGCAGTTTTTGTTGAAGTCGTTGATGAATAGCCATAGCGTGTTTTTACTACTCTTTAACTACGGTTGTTACAGGAACGGGTTCGCTCTCCATATTATTTGTTCCCACTGCCGTGACATAATACTGATAGGCAATACCATTTTCTCGCTGCGGCACTGTTTGTTCAAATCCACCTGACTTAACAACCAAGGAATAAATAGAGGAAGGTTGTTCAAAAAGCGCTCCCAATGAGCGCCCCGCTGGAAAGCGATAAAGTACATAGTACTTAACAGGTAGCTGACTTTTTGCTATGGTACTAACGCGGAAAACAATAGACTCCCCTTTACGACTAAATCGATCAATTACAGGAGCCGCTGGTTTTTCATTGCTAATCCATTCCATTGGTGGAAGTAATGCCGGGTAGCGATAATAATTTTGTTGTAAGCTATCATTCCATCCATTGGGATTACGATCAAATGATTTACTGCTAAAGTAAATACTACCCTGAACGGCTGGAGTAGTTCTTAGTAATTTTAGTTGGTTAGGTAACTCATCCGGATTTTTCCATTTCACTGAATTTTTTTCATCCGTGCGATAGATTCCATGACCAATATAAATATGTTTGCCATACCCATTTTTACTCCACCAGTTTAATAGTTTTTCATAGGCAATTTTATCATGCCCGATTTCCAGGTAAAGTTGTGGAGTGACATAATCGATCCAGCCTTTTTCTAACCAGAGTAAAATATCAGCATAGAGGTCATCGTAATTGGTTTGTCCGGCATGACTATCACTCCCTCGTGGGTCTTTATCACTATTACGCCAAACACTAAATGGAGATATACCAAATCTAACCAGCGGCTTTTCCTCTTTGATAACTTTACTGATAGCTACAATAATGGAATCCACATTACTCCTACGCCAATCCTCTTTATTTAAGCGCGAACCCGATTTTGCATAAGAGCTGGCATCTGGAAATTCTTTGCCGGCAATACGATAAGGATAGAAATAGTCATCCATATGAATGGCATCAACCGGATAGCGATGCACTATATCACGTACCACATTCACTACAAATGATTGCGCTTCCTTATTTCCCGGGTCAAAATACTTTTTATCTCCATATACCAAAAACCATTCTGGTTTTTTACGCATGATATGGTTTTCTGCAATCGAGGACATTCCAATAGTTTGTACAGCCCGATAAGGATTTAACCAGGCATGAAATTCCATTCCACGCTTGTGTGTTTCCTCAATCATAAATGCAAGTGGATCCCAATAAGGATTGGGAGCTTTGCCTTGTTCACCTGTTAACCATTCGCTCCAAGGCTCAAAGGAGGAAGGATAAAATGCATCAGCGGCTGGCCTGATTTGAACAATCATAGCATTCATCCGATTGCGTTGATGCTGATCCAATAGGCGAATAAAATCTGCACGTTGTGCAGCCGGATCAGTCATACCGGATTTAGGCCAATCAATATTAGCCACACTGGCAATCCAAACACCACGAAATTCATATTTGGGTTGTGCCAAAGCAATAATAAATAAAAAAAGAGTCGGGATAGAAAGGAGGTATCGCTTCATCCTGCAAAAATACGTTAACGTTTATCAGCGCGCATCTTATCTAAAAGGGTGCTGAGCTGTGCCGCCTCTTGTTCGTTTAGGTTAGAAAAAATAGCATCCATCTCCTTATCACAATCATCTAACCGGGTCAATAGCTTTTTCCCTTTATCGGTAATTAATACATCTACTAATCTTCGATCTGTTTCAGAAGTAATTTTTTTAACCAGGCCTTTCATAACCAATCGATCCACTAATCGGCTGGTATCACTCATTTTTTCCAACATTCGATCTCTTATTTGCAAGGTGGAGAGAGGTGTGGGAAAACTACCCCGTAGAATACGAAGAATATTAAATTGCTGACCGGTAATATCCTCTCGATCAAAAATCAATTTCATTTGATCCCGCAACCAACCTGAAGTAAACAAAAGGTTGACGGCAGCTTTTTGAAAATTATTTCTAAATCGTGATTGCTGAATATCCTGCTCAATGCCCATGGAGCAAAGTTAATGTTTAAACATCAAGCAAGTATACACTAATCACCCCAAACCTTTGTTCCCTCTGAACAGTTGGAACAAATATCAATATGCTTGCGTCCCGTTAATAAGGTGGTCCGAAACTTTCGGTAGGCCTCACTACGCCAAATGGTAGCAAAGGACTGTTGTTTCAAATCTCCTAAACGGTGTGAGGCATCCTTATCAAAACAACAAGGTGCTACCAATCCATCCCAGGTAATAACAGGATCATGCCAAAGCCGCCAACAATGATTGGCTAGTTGCCCATTGAACACGATACCTTTTTCAGTTCTCCGATACCTGCTATAAGATGTATTGACAGGAATTAATTGATTAGGATCATTTTCAAAATCGTATACCTGTGCTGTTTTAAACCAAATAGCATCTACACCTATTTCTGTTGCCAATGCACGAGCCTCTTCTAATTGATGTTCATTAGGACGAACTACTAAAAACTGAAACACCACAAATGGCGTTCTACTTTTCAATTTCTTTTTCCACTGCATAATAGTACGCGCCCCTTCCAATACTTTTTCCAGATTACCCCCCACACGATATTGCTCGTATACTTCCTGCGTAGTGCCGTCAATAGAAATAATCAGACGATCTAACCCACTCTCAATAGTTTTGCGTGCATTAGCATCATTTAAATAATGTCCATTGGTAGAGGTAGCCGTGTATATTTTTTTATCAGCTGCATAGCGCACCATATCTAAAAAAGCAGGGTTCAAATAAGGTTCGCCCTGAAAATAAAAAATCAGATAAAACAAATCCTTATGTAGTTGGTCAATGGTGCTCCTGAAAAAATCTTGCTGCAGCATCCCTGTAGGTCGGCTAAATGAACGAAGACCACTGGGACATTCCGGGCAACGTAAATTACAAGAGGTAGTGGGTTCAAAAGAAATGGAAATAGGAAGCCCCCATTGAATAGGCTTACCTGTCCATTTACTCAATTGAAAACTGGACCAAACTTTTATAGCATTGACAAAGCGTTGTACGCTAAGCTTGGATAAGAGATTCAACCAATCTGATACTGGAAATGCGTTCATCCAAGAAACCCGTGTTTAGCTACAAACTCAGAACGATAAATTCGAATCAGTAATAAGAGTAGTGAAATCAATAAGGGACCAAAGATTAATCCAATAAAACCAAATAAACTAAGTCCGGCTATTACGCCAAATACGGTAACCAACGGATGCACATCCCCAATTTTTCGAAGGAGTGTGAATCGCATCACATTATCAACAGTTCCAATTATACCAAAGCCAAAAAAGAACATGGCTATCCCTTGACCCATTTGACCATTAGCTAAAAAAATGATGATTAAAGGAATATAAGCCAATGCAGCTCCTATTACAGGTAGCATTCCGGCAATACAAGTAATACCAAACCAGAAAAAAGGTTCTTTCACTCCAATTAACCAATAACCAATAAGTCCCACCACTCCTTGTGCAAAGGCTACTACCGGTATGCCTACTGCATTAGCCACCACCATCGAGTGTACTTCTTTTTCCAATAAGCCCACATTATCCGCACGAAAAGGCATATACTGAACCAATGCTTTCTCAAAAGCACGTCCTTGTGTAAAAAGAAAATAAAGAATAAAGTAGAGAAAGAAAATAGTAGATAATGAATTAAAAGTTGCACCGAGCATCCGCGGTAATAAAGAAGCCATCCACTCTCCTACCTTATTAATATTAGCCTCACTGAGTATTACTACATGATAACGCGCCTCTACCTCCGCTACTACTTGTTTTAGCGAAGCCACTAATTCACCAGAATGATCCAACGCATATGCAAGTTTTCCGGAGAGCATTTGTAGTAACAACGCAACCGGGAACAATATCATTAATAGAGAAACCATCATCAAGAGTAAAGCCGTGGGACCTTTTTTCCATTTACGCACCTCAGTTAATCTAAAAAAAATAGTGCGGAGTAAAATATAAAGTGTGAGTGCCCCCAATAAAGCGGGTACATAAAAAGCCAGCTCGCGGAACAACACAAGACCAATCAATACTATAAGCGCCATTAAAAATAACTGGCGAACCCGGTTTGCATCAATAATTGGTTGCATGACGTAGATTACTAATACTAAAAATACGAAGTTGTACCTTTACGCTTTCTAAGATTATGACAAAGTCCTCCATCGCTGATTTACGTAGAGATTATGCATTGAACAGCCTTCATGAAGCGGAGGTAGCTAAGGATCCCTTTGATCAGTTTACGCAATGGTGGGAACAAGCCACCCGCGCTGCTATTGACGAGGTAAATGCCATGACACTTTCTACCCTCAATGGAAATGTACCTGAGTCCAGAATTGTGTTGCTGAAAGGTTATGACAAAAACGGATTTGTGTTTTTCACTAATTATCAAAGCGCCAAAGGACAGCAATTAAATACCAGCCCTGCATGTTCGTTATTATTTTTTTGGAAAGAACTGGAAAGACAAATCAGAATAATTGGAACCGCCCATCCTATTGATGCGGCTGCCAGCGACACTTATTTTCACAGCCGCCCTATTGGGAGTCAACTTGGTGCTTGGGCTTCGCCACAAAGTCAGGTAGTGGCCAATAAAGAATGGTTGGAAGAACAATATGAGCAACTGGAAAAAAAGTATCAAGGTCAATCAACGATACCCCGCCCTCCACATTGGGGAGGATATTGTGTCAATCCCTCACGAATAGAGTTTTGGCAAGGAAGACCCAGCCGAATGCACGATCGCATCAGCTATGCTAAAGAAGAAACAGGAAATTGGAAGATTGAACGTTTGGCTCCTTAAGCCCCCAGCTGATTAATAAAGTCCATCATCTCTGCAAGCGAATACTTGAATGAAATCCCGGAAGGAATTGTCTTCTTGTAATGCATAATAGGATGACCCGAAACAATCAGCGGAGTACCCTCAAAATAATGAGCAGACTTATCCAGGAACTTCTCAATTGAGAAATTTGAAACAGTAGTAGTCAGGTGACAGAAAATATAGTCAGGCTTTTTCAGGTCAATGATATAAGCTACATCCTTAAATGGAATATTAGTTCCCGCATAGATGGTCCCAACCCCTTTATTCTTCATGAGATAGTTCAGAAACAATAAGCCCAGCTCGTGATACTCCCCTTCTGGAAGAAACAGCAATACATTCTTCTCTGGTTGAGCAGGCTGTGGAGTCCTGTCAATAGCCACCATCATTTTCTGACGGATTAGGTTTGTTATCAAATGCTCTTGGCCAGGATTGATATGCCCGGTTACCCAAAGAATTCCAATTTTTTCAAGAAATGGGAACAAAAGCTTCATCATGGTGCGCTCCATTCCCTTGATAATGATATGCTCAGAAATAATCTTGTCTAACTTTTCTGTATTCAAATCGATCATTTCCTTCACAAGCTCATTAACATTTCGCTCTTGTATAGCCTGTGAATCAGAAAGTGAAAGAATTCGCTGCCCAACTTCCTCTTGGGACATACGGTCAATATGAGAAATCTTGAACCCGTATTTGTTTAGTAAGGAAATATTGAGAATAGTCTTTAATTCCTCATTGGTGTAATAGCGAATGTTGGTCTGGGTACGCTGTGGCTTCAAAAAGTTATAGCGTTGCTCCCAAATCCGGATAGTGTGAGCCTTTACCCCAGACAAATTCTCCAAGTCCTTAATTGTAAATGCGTTCATGCAAGTATTACAATCCCCGTACAAAAAGGTTTAGATAAATTATTTTTCGGGGCGCATTTAAACTACACTTCGCTGATTATCAATAAAACTTAATTATCAGCCTCCTTGATAGTTGGACGATTATCTGCCTGATTACGTTTTTCATATTGAATTCCCTGTAAATGTAACGCAGGCTTAAAGTCTCTTTGACGAGTTAATTCGTAGTTATAAATCAGCCTGCCCAATTCCCTCAAAAAAGGAAACCCAACAGCCTCTTCATCATACTTGGAATCATTAACTATCCCATCGCTGTTTACATAGAGTGTAGCTGATAAGAAATAATCCACCCGGTTAACCGTGTCTACCACGTATGAGACATCCGTTAGAAACCCATAGGCCCAGCCCACTTTATTAAATACACGCACTCCCGAAGGCATTCGGTGGGTGGAATCCTGAAAAAAGAACTTCACATAGCTATCATAGAATGCAGCTGTATCATACTTTGGATAATTGGTCTCAGACGGATACTGGGATAAGTATTGTAAGATAAATTGACGATCCGATTCAGAAAAATTGAACCTGTTTTGTTTTGGAGACCAATGGGGGAACACAACAGCTTGAAGCATTTTTTGCATATCCTCCAATGAAATTGAATTGTGACGTGTAAAATCAAAAGGGCCTTGCACCAGTTCCTCTTTTCTGTTGATATGTGCATTCCCTATCAGGATTGGAGAAGGAAAAGAAAAACTATCTCGATTAAAGCCAGGTTCTTGCGCATAGATTTCTTGCCCACTAGCATTATAGAATCTAACCGCATTGGTGTGTCTGTTCTGTTGTTCCGTAAACCCCATAAACTGACGGGTAATCCTAACCGATGAATATCCTTTTGCTTGCAACAGTTGGTTAGTAGGCCCCTGCCCCATAAATTGGTAGAGTCGATTATAAGGATCATTTTCACTAATTAAAAAGGCTCGTTTAATCAGGTGTCCAATGGTAGGAATTTCTCCAGGGGCCGAAGCCTCTTTACGCATCGCAACCTGTTGCGGATAGCTACTATCAAATGCTACACGCGTATCCCGATTTAATCCGAGTCCTAGGGATTGATGCTTACCTGAATTACTGAGTTCATGCAATTTTTCCATTGCTAAAAAAGCCAATGGCATTTTAACCATGGAAGCCGGATTGAAGTATTTATTGGGATCTACCAAATACCTATGATGCGTAAAGGTGGGTTGGCCTTTTTTATTTCTATCAATCTGCGTGTAGATAATCTGCAAACGATATGTATCAGGATCTTTTAATACTTGTTGCGCAGGTCCTGTATTAGCCTGAGATAGGATAGAAACTAATAACGAACTGTTTTTGCTTTGTGCCCGTATTGATATGGCAAAACCAACTAGCATCAAAAGCAATACTCCTGTTGGTAGTAACGATTGAGAGAAATCACGGGTAACCTTGCATACCGTCGTTTTAAATTGGTGCCGCATATGGTAGTTTGAGATGAATTTAGAAAAAAACAAAACGCAGGGGTATGAAATTAGTATCAAAAATTATGATTGCATTGGGAGCTGGTATGGCCATTGGAAGTGCACTGGGGGTGTTATTTGCGTCCGACAAAGGCCGAAGAAGAACTGGAAGGTATTATCTAAAACCAGGGCTTCTTACCTTTAGGAGATGTCAGACGAACTCAACAAAATTGAGGAATTAGTCAGCCGCCTCAAAGCGTACCTGAACACCAGGTTGTCGCAACTCAAGCTGTCAACGGCAGAAAAAACAGCAAACGTTTTAACGGTCCTGATCGCGGTGTTGCTGGCAGCCCTGGTGTTTTTTTTATTCCTCACAATAGTTTGCATTGGAATAGCATTATTGATTGGAACCTGGCTCAATAGCCTGTGGTTGGGCTTTATGATAGTGAGCGGGCTGATTTTGCTGCTGGGATTATGGGGCTGGCTATCACGTGATAAATGGCTGCGCATTCCCATTATGAATTTATTAATCCGTGCTTTATTTAAGGACGAACCCCATGAGAAAGATTAGACGACTAGAAGATATTGAACACGAAAAATTAAAATTAAAGGTGCAGCAATTGGACCAGGAAAAAGCCATTGGTGCTACCTGGAAAGAATTGAAATATTCCTTTAGCCCAGGTGCTTTATTGCAAAATAAGATTGGCCATTGGGCACAAGTGGGTTGGCGACTGTTAAGTCGTAAATGGCGTGAAAAATTCTCTTAAAGTAATTTTGGTGATATTGCATCATGTCCACTGATCAAAAATTTGATACACTGATTAACTCAAATCTCTCGGCAGAAAAAAAATCACTGGAGCAGGAAGTCTACGACACTCGCTTCAAACTGAATCTGCTGCTGGAGATTACGGATGCAGTGCATTATATCTCGTATCGGACACAACCGGGAAAAAGTTTTTACACGGATTGTTGGGAAAAATTATTAGGCTTCACTCCACATAATGTTGCAGATCCGTTACTTGAAAAAAGCAAACTGGTAGTCATTGATTCATTAGAAGCCTATGAGTCTGCCTGGGAACTTTTTCAGCAAACTGGATTTGCCACTATTAAATATCAATTACAACACCCCAAAACAGGTAAGCGAGTGTGGATTGAAGAAGTAGTGCATAAGAAATATGACGTAGTAGCCAATGACGAGGTATGGGCCGGGACGCTTCGGGATATCAGCGGAGTAGAATTTTACAAAGAGTACATCGAGGAGAGTGAAAGACGGTTTAAAAAAATAGCAGATAGTGTCCCCATCATGATATGGGTCTCGGACGAAAAGGATATCATAGTTTACAACAATGAAAAAGCCAGACAATTTTTTGGATTAACAGAGGAAGACCAATATTCTGTAGGACAAATGTCCGAGTGGGTAGCAGATGAATACAAAGAAATTGTGACAACTGAATGGGATCAAAAAGTAGTAAAGAGAGAACCTATTGAAGTAGAGATGGCATTAAAAACAGCAGTGCCAAGGGAATATAAATATCTCTCATTACGTGCTATTCCTCGTTTTTTAAAGAGCGGAGAGTTCATTGGATATATTGGAGCTACCTATGACTTAACCAATGAATACAAATACAAACAACAAGCAGAAAACAGCTTACAAATACTTCGCGCTAGTGAAGAAAAGTTTAGAACACTTTTTGAAAATTTAGAACTGGGAGTTTTGGAGGTTGATTTACAAGATAAAATTATCTACAGCAACGAGGCGTTTAGCAATATGCTGGGCTATAAAACAGAGGAGATCAGTGGGAAAATTGCACATGCATTATTTTTAGCAAAAAAAGAAGAGGTCAAAACATTTGAGAAAAATAATTCCCTTCGAGAAAAAGGAAAAGGATCTGTTTATGAGCTAACCCTACAAAGAAAAGATGGTAAGTTAATAACAACAGTAATCAGCGGGGCGCCGGTATTTGATTTAAAAGGAAACGTAAGAGGATCGGTAGGTATTCACTGGGATGTTACAAAGATTAGGGCATTGGAGCAGTCCATACGGGAGCAGGAGGTCAGAAAAGAGCAGGAACTAACGGAAGCTCGTTTACAAGCGGAGGACCAACAACGCTATGAAATTGGCCAGGATTTACATGATGGGGTTGGGCAAATGCTGGCTTATATCAATGTGTATATTGAACTATTGAAATCAAAGGGCACCCTCACCAAAAAAGAACTTTCCAACTTAGAAACCGCCTTACAAAATACTATTCAACAAGTACGCACCTTATCCCGACTATTGGCTCCCCCGGAGTTAAAAGATATTGGCTTACGAGAATCTATTCGGGAATTGATTGCCTCCTGTTCGGTCATGAAAAAACCAACTTTTTCATTAGACATTTATGCAGCACAAGATGATTACAATTTAAACCTAAGTAAAAAACGAATGGTTTACCGCGTAGTACAAGAGCTACTTAATAACACTTTCAAGCATGCTGATGCCGCACAGGTTAAACTATCTCTTCAGTTTGATAAAAAGAATTTTCATTTAGTTTATGAGGATGATGGTCGTGGGTTTGATCAGGAAAAAATAAGAAGAGGTATAGGACTCGATAGTATTCAGTCCCGTATTAAATTTCATCAGGGCACATTAGCTATTGACAGCCAACCAGGGAAGGGCACTACCACACGCATCAGTATCCCCATTGGGTAAAATGGTTAGCGGCAAAACAACTACCAATATTTCCCCAATGAAAAAAGCCATTCATTGCTGAATGGCTTTCTCAAAAATGAGTTAAAAAGCTTAGCTCAGATTCTTACCAAGGTACTTAGCGATTTCAAACATAGACACCTGGCCTTTACCACCGAATACAGCTTTTAGCGTAGCATCCGCGTTAACCATACGTCTGTTTTTGTTGTCTTGAAGTTTGTTAGACTTAATGTAGCCCCAAATCTTCTTAACAGCTTCAGTACGAGCAAGAGCTTTAGAACCTACTACAGCAGCAAGTGCCGCGCTAGGAGTCATTGGCTTCATGAAAGCCGCATTTGGCTTACGTGCAGACTTTTTCTTAGCGGGTTTTTTCTTTGCGGCCTTTTTTGCAGGCTTCTTTGCTGCTTTCTTAGCTACCTTTTTCTTGGCGGCTTTTTTAGCAGGCTTCTTTGCAGCTTTTTTAGCTTTCTTCTTAGTTGCCATTTTTCTAAATTTAGAATGTTAATGGGTTAGGAAATATTTCGATATCAAATATAGATTTTTTATCCGCTACCAAAAATTTCATTGAGAAAATTTATTTCCACCTATGTTGATTTCTCTGCTAACCCACAATTCACTTGCTTTGCTGTATGGACCGATCCTGGCTATCCCTTACAACGCTTCTCATAGGAGAAAAGGCTGTTTTGCAACTGAATAACTGCCATGTGATGGTAGTAGATCTTGGGGGGGTGGGCTCCTATGCAGCAGAATTTATAGCAGGTGGCGGCATAGGGAAAATGACCATTATTGACGGGGATACCGTAGATCCTACGAATAGAAATAGGCAATTACCCGCTTTGGCAACCAAACATGGAGCCCCAAAAAACAATTGTAATAAAGACCATAGGGCGTGTAGTTCATATGCCCACTCCGCCCATTGACCCCTATTACGTAAGGCAGCAGCCAGGTATTGTTCCATCTCCTCACGAATAGTTCGATCAGCATCTCGAAACAATCCCAGTACCACTACTTTTTTAAAAGAAAGCGTAGCCCTGTCGGGCGAACGCCAAGACTTGGTGATACGTGAACTTGAACTACAGGCCCATAATAGCAGTAAAAAGGTAAGACAAATGAATGAGAGTATAGCCACATAATTGCCCACTGTAAAGAACCATAACACGTAAGAAAATGTGACTAATCAATCAGGGCAAAAAAGTAGTCAGCCGGCAGAAGTGGGATTGACTCAGGCCCGTTTGGCTATAGCGCTACACTCTTTACAAACTCCTTTTACCAATACATCAACATCCTTTGCTTGATACCCTTTGGGTAAATGAAGATCAGGCGTTACAAAATGATCAAGACAAAATATTTGTTTACAACGGCTACAAATAAAATGGATATGCTGGTGATCATGATGACCCGGACCACATTCATCCTGACAAAGTGCATAGCGTACGGCGTTATCAGCAGTGGGAATAGCATGAATGATTCCCTTATCCAAAAAAGTTTGAAGCGTGCGATAGATAGTAACCCGATCAAAAGTGACGCCTGCCTTTTTTTCTATGTCCCCATGGGAAAGGGCTCCTTTTTGTTGCATGAATAATTGCAGAATTTTTCTGCGACTACCTGTAACACTAAGCCCCTTTTGTTTTAAAGGATCTAAAACCCTTGCCGTTGATTCTATTTGCTTACGAACGGCCATTACTTAAAATTAGTATTGTCTTTTAATAACTTACCAACGTCCTCTATTAATTTTTTTACTTCACGATCATCTAGTCCATCATAAATTTTTCTAACATCCCCATTGCGATCTACCAGTGCCCAGAACTGTGTATGTAAAAAATCGTCCTCAATAGACTTTACATTATTAGCAGGATCATCAATAGTGTAACTCAGACGCGCCATCGCATACAAACTGTCCTTACGTCCTGTCAAAAAAATCCACTTGCGCGTATCAATACCCAGCGAGTCAGTATACTTTTTTAATTGTTGTACTGAATCTGTTTCAGGATCACAAGTGTGTGTCACCAATAAAAAATCAGATTGGTCTTTTAGTTGCTCATAAACTGATTTGAGATTGTAATTCATCCTAGGACAAATTCCTTTACAGGTTGTAAAAAAATAACTGGCTACAAATACTTTTCCTTTTACATTATCCTGTGTAAAAGACTGACCGTCCTGCGTAGTAAACTGAAAAGGACGGATATAACTCACCGGAGCAACCCCTCTTTTAGTAAAGCCAGGAATGCTGATTGCCAACACGGCATAAAATCCCAGCGCCAGACAAACAAAAAATGCTGTATAAAACCAACCCTTCTTGGACATAGGCACAATTGAGTGACAAAAGTACGAACTCCTTTCCGCTGTGCAGCCTCCCCGAACTGATTTTTGCAACTATGTTGCTTTTTTGTAAATTTGCAAAACATGAAACCCCGGATTAACTGGGATGCCTTGGGGATTAGCGCCTCTATTGCCTGTGCTATTCATTGCGCGTTGCTACCACTATTTCTGACCAGTTTACCTTTGTTTGGAATCAATATCATTCATAATCTGGGTTTTGAAATTGGAATGATTGTACTGGCTTTTGGTATTGGAAGCTACTCCATGTACCATGGCTATAAAAAACATCATCATCGGCTACAGCCTTGGTTGTTATTTAGTGCCGGCATTGCCTTATTGACATTAAAACAAGTATTTCTGACCGTTCAATTTTGGCTACTGATTCCTGCGGTTATTTTGATCATCGGAGCGCATATTCAAAACCATCGCTCTTGCCGCTTACATAATCACGCACACCACAACGATTGCGATCACTTAGAAAAACTGCCGTAAGGTTGTTATCTTAGGGTATGCGTATCCTACTTCTTATACTCATCAGTATTCTGTGGAGCTCCACCGGATTTACTCAAGACAAAAATGCACGTGCCATTCTTGCTTTACTAGACACACAAACTGCCGCCTGGAATAAAGGGGACTTGCAAGGATTTATGAAAGGCTATTGGGAAAATGACTCATTACGCTTTATTGGAAAATCTGGTATTACCTATGGTTGGAATAATACACTGGCCAATTACAAAAGAGGTTATCCGGATACCGCTGCTATGGGAAAACTGCAATTCACCATTTTGGTCGTAAAAAAGTTATCGTCCCGTTATTACGAAGTAGTTGGGAAATGGTATTTGAAAAGAAGCATCGGTGACGCCAGTGGTCACTATACGTTACTGCTTCGAAAAATAAAAGGGAGCTGGGTGATCGTTTCTGATCACAGCAGTTAAAACAAAAGATTTACTTATGATGTTTTTTCCAAGTATTTCTTAAGTAGCGAACTAGGGCTGCAAAAGATAACACCAAGAGTAAATAATACAAGACAGTAGCCCAAATAGGAAAGGCTCCAGGAACGGCAAGCCCTATATATAAACCAATGGTAGAAGCTGTGAGCATCCAAAAAAGCGTAATAGCAATAGCATTAATAATGCGAATAAAAAAAGTACTTACTTCGGGATCCCATCCTTGCTCCTGCTCCATTTCAATCAGATTAAGATTTTACAATGCGAAGGCGAGCGTAGTTGAGCATAATTTTTTTCTCTCCGTTATTTTCAAAACGAACCGTGGCAATCGGGTTATGTGCTGAACCCTCCACTTTAATTACCTCACCATAGCCAAACTTCATATGTTCTACCCGTTGCCCTGCTTCTAATTCAGTCATATCACTAGGAGCAAACCCGGGACTTGGTACATGTTCAACAACCTTATTGACAGAAGGTTTAGGAGCCAGGTAAGATGGTTTTTCGGAAGAACTGCTATTAGTAGATCTTTCGGGCTTGCTTTCACGACTCGATCCTGGTCCATATCCGCCCCACCCCGCACGCGAGGGACTACTGGGAATAGTTTTTGTACCAGCAAAACTTCTATCCAAAGCAGCAGGAGGAATTTCCTCTAAAAAACGACTGGGTTCGTTCTGAACCAATTGACCAAATCGATAACGTGTATTGGCATAAGTGATCCAAAGTTTTTGTTTGGCCCGCGTAATCACCACATAAAATAATCTGCGCTCTTCCTCCAATTCCTCACGCGTATTAATTGCCATAGCATTGGGGAATAATAATTCCTCAAGACCTGCCGCAAACACACAGGAAAATTCCAGCCCCTTGGCAGCGTGGATGGTCATCAATTTCACCGTATCCGCATCTACATCTTTTTCATCCGCATCGGTAAGCAAGGTGATTTGTTGTAGATAGGCGCCGAGACTTTTATCCACGAGTTCGCCCTCCTCATTGTCCGGACTTTCCGTCCACTCCTTTATTGAGTTGAGTAATTCTTGAATATTCTCATAACGTTGAATACCCTCAGTGCTTTTATCATTGAACAATTCCTTAACTAATCCGGTTTGTTTGCCAACATAAAACGCCACATCATAAGCATTACTTTTTTCGAGCATGCTGGCAAAACTTTTGATCATAGTCACAAAATCCTCAAGCACCGTTAAGGTGCCGGCTCTAAACCCATACTCCCGCGCCTGTTGGAGAATTTCCCAGGTAGAGCAATCTTTTTCATTGGAAAGCAGCAATAATTTATCGAGCGAAGTTTTTCCAATACCCCGTGTAGGATAATTGATAATACGCTTGAGCGCTTCTTCATCCCGTGGATTTACAATCAAACGCAAGTACGCCACCATGTCCTTGATCTCCTTGCGCTGGTAGAAACTAATGCCTCCATAAATCGTGTAAGGGATTGCCATACGACGTAGCGATTCTTCAAAGGCACGGCTCTGCGCGTTGGTTCTATAGAGAATAGCAAACTCTTTATTAGCGTAATGATGGCGGAGTTTCTGTTCTTGGATAGAATCAGCAATAAACTTTCCTTCGTCGTTATCCGTGAGCGTGCGAACTAATTTGATTTTCTCTCCCTCCGGATTTTCCGTGAATAGGACTTTTTCAATTTGCCCTTTATTATGACTAATCACCTCATTAGCTACATCCAAGATGCTCCGCGTAGAACGATAATTCTGCTCCAGCTTTACCACTTTCACATTGTCATAATCCTTCTGAAACTGTAAAATGTTTTGAATAGTAGCACCCCGGAAACTATAGATACTTTGCGCATCGTCACCCACCACGCAAACATTTTCATGAAGCGCCCCTAATAATTTTATAATCTCATACTGCGCGGGATTGGTATCCTGATACTCATCAATCAAGATATACTTGAACTTATGTTGATAGCGAGATAAACATTCGGGAATAGTACGCAGCAGTTCGTAAAACTTTAACAGCAGATCATCAAAATCCATAGCGCCATTTCGGAAACAGCGCTTTACATAATTTTGATAAATCTGTCCAATGGCAGGACGGTTAGCACGAATATCTTCCTGCTGAATAGCATAATCTGTTTTGTACTCCGCAGGCCCAATCAATGCGTTCTTTGCTGAAGAAATTCTGTTATAGACCACATTGGGTTTGTAGTGCTTGTCGTCAAGATTTAAATCATTGATCACGGCCTTGAGCACACTCTTGGCATCGTCCGTATCGTAAATAGTAAAATGTTTAGGATAACCGATCTTATCCGCTTCAAACCGAAGAATTCTTGCAAATACCGAGTGAAAGGTACCGATATACAGATTGCGCGCTTCGCCATTCCCTAAAATTCTCTCTACACGCTCTTTCATTTCACGTGCAGCCTTATTAGTGAAAGTAAGCGCCAAAATATTAAAGGCGTCCACTTGATGTACCGCCATCAAGTGCGTAATTTTTGTAGTAAGTACTTTGGTTTTACCACTACCCGCTCCCGCCACAATCATGATGGGACCATCCTTGTGCAACACTGCTTCACGCTGTCTTTCATTCAACCCCTGGAGATACTCCTGCATGCGCGCAAGTTAAAGGGAAAAAGGAACGCACGTGAAGTTGTGGAATAATTTAGCGATGCTTGCTGGCCAGGTGTTTTTCACGAATCACCTCACCCATGGATTTTCCGCTGAGTTTAGCCTCCAGCCAGGAGATTACATCCAAGTAGGCAAAGGCCCGGGTTTGAAAACGATTTTTTTCCAGGTGTTTGATTTCATCTAATAAATCCTTGAATGCAGCCCCCAGTTCCCCCGGACGAAGCGTGATAGAACGACGCAGGTAATTTAACATGGCCTCTTCCACCGCCGTAAAATTTTTTAAGCGGGACATAAATCGATACACTGACTTGGTGAGTGATTCCATCAGCATATCATTACCCAACTCGTAATGAGCAATCAAATGTAATAGCCGTGCATAACACTGCAGATCATAACGGAGAGAGGTATTGCTATTAATAATGGGTTGAAGATGATCAATACAACGCCCAAAATCTCCACTGCCAAAATAAAGCATGGCAAACTTATAGTTCAGTACCATCGCATGGTGGGTATCTAGAAAAAGAACATTCTTTGTCAACTCTTTTTTCATGGAAGGAATCATCCTTACGCCTTCAGCAAAACTACCTTGTATAAAATGTTGGTTAATACGCGCGGTGGTCAAGTAAATGAAAGATTGAACCCTGAAGTTGTCGTTCTCCCGTATTCGACTTAGCTTGGAAACGGATTCAAAAAAACTAAGCGTCTCTTTAAATTTTTTATGATTGCGTAAGTCAAAATGTGCATTCAATAGTTGATGGATCCCCTTGATATAATGCCCGGTTTCAACGCGAATCATTTCCGGATTATTCTTGAACAGATCTACCCATTTTTGGGAGTACCGGTAATATTGTAGAAAATCCTGTCGGATAAAAGCGTACCAAGTGATACTCTGAAAATAATACAGCTGCTCATAAAATCCGTCCAGCTGTTCTACATCTGCAGGTAAACTCTCTTTCAAAAAAGCACGAATGTCCTTTTCGTCCACCTCATTGCGCGCATGACCATGCTCTACAAACCAGGCAAAGAGTTTCAGCGAAAGATTTGATAAACGACCTACTCTGTCAATATGCAGATTTACTTCATTGACCTCCTCCGCTAATGTGTGGGCGCGATGCTGAATGTTACGCGTAATATGTAAACTCTCAATTCGTTTTTCCAATGCTAAGAGCTGTGGCAGAATGTTGTTTTTTCGGTTGGTTCTTGCCATTTCCTTGGCTCGATCAATCAAACGAAGGCTTTGCAAGAACAATCCCTTTTTATAAAGGATGTGCGCGTTATCATAAAATTCACTCAACTGTAAATCGATACTATCCGTACTTTTTAATAAACGTAAACTGGAAAGAATTTCTTTATATAGGTGATTTTTTAAATTAGAAAGTTGCGGTTTTGTAAACCCGGATAATTTTTTCAACAAGACCTTGTCATCGTATTCAGTAAGCTTATCGATTGCATCAAATAAACGCACCACTTTGAGATCCGCTTTACCAGAACTGCGTTTGATATAGAGCTTAAAATGCCTTTTTTCCGCTTTTTCAAGGGACTTGATCAATTGAAATAATATGTCAGTTCCGCGGTTGGACATTATAAATTGATTATGCCAAAATCCTTGTGGGACAAGGGTTTTGACCGGTTAGCCCCCCGTTAGCCATGCGATAAAACCCAATTAGTTGATTTGATAAGCCCTACACACAGGGATAATTTTGTATCTGTTCTTATCAATCGATTTATCGCTTTCGCTCCGGCGCAAGATTTTCATATGGCAAGCAATCGTTAGAGGTCAGTCCGTTTCTACGGAAGGGCCTTTTTTGTTTCGCGAAGTTACTAAATGATCTCTCCGCAGCTTGCCCTACCTTCATGATAAATTTTTTTCCATGGCTGTCCGCATTTTTATCACTGGTGGCACATTTGATAAAGAGTACAATGAGCTCACCGGACAATTGTTTTTCAAGGATACCCATATGCATGACCTGTTAGAAATGGGTCGTAGCAAAGTCCCGGTAGAAATTCGCACCCTTATGATGATTGATAGTCTTGAAATGACTGATGAGGATCGCGAGTTAATAGTTCATCAATGCCTGAGCTGCGAAGAAGAACAAATAGTTATTACACACGGCACCGATACCATGGCTGACACCGCTAGTTTATTAGCAGAAAAAGTAAAAGGAAAAACAATTGTATTAACGGGTGCCATGATTCCAATAAAGTTTGGTAGCTCGGATGGATTATTCAATTTAGGAAGTGCCCTTGCCTTTGCACAAACCCTACCCGCAGGCACGTATGTAGCCATGAATGGAAGATGGTTTTACGGAAACAAAGTCCGCAAGAACAAACAAACAGGATTGTTTGAAGAAATCAGTTGATTGCTATTGGTAAATTTTTGACTTGAGCACTGTTCGCTCTGCCTCCGGAATATTGGAGAAAAGTGAAAGTGCGGTACCGTTAGCCGATGATTCAATTTCAAGCGCACTCACGGAGATAATATAATTGCGCCATGCTGTTTTATTACCCGTAGTATATAAACGATTATCATTAGGCATGCTCACACAAAGAATAGTTGAAGTACGATCCATCCGACTAATATCACTATTGCCTTTTGGAATGACCACTACTACTTTCCAAACCTTACTCGGTACGCGCACATTACCGTTATTGATGACAGAGAACTGTCCGTTACTTCCCACTCCACCTCCATTACCATAATTACCCATGTAGATCCAAGCTTCATTGGAACTTCCGATCATGTTAGCACGAATATGATCCTCTAAACCAGCCCAGGGACCTTGATTAAGTGTAGGTGCTTGAGGAATCATATTGGTCATATAAAAAGTAGAAGAGTTAGCCGCAATAGTTGAAGTACGATCCGCCGAAGGACAATTGTGTCCACGATCAAAACCTGATCCTGAATAACTAGTGCTCACTACACGATACCAAGCACTGGGCAATGTATTATCCGAACGAAAATCATCTTGACGCGGTGCTGAACCCAAATCCTCACTTTGCAAATGCCAGGCCACCCAATTAGGAGTTCCCATAGCACTGTTATAACTGATTTTATAATAGCCGTAGTCCTTTAAGTAATTGGTAGTATATGATGCGTTGGTTTGCGCATTGGTAGGATTACCCGGAAGAATATGATCGTTGTCGGTTAAGGTTGGAACCGGTGGATTGGTATTACCATTATCCGGGACATCCTTTTTACAAGCCGTCAAAAAAACAAGAGAAAAAAACAGAGAAAGCAGTAGATTTTTCCGCATTTTGAGGGGGTTGGGGACTCAAAAATACGGGAAAAGAACGTTTGGGATTATGTGGTTACCCCTTTGAATTACGAAGTTGCGTTCTCTTTATGCTGCGCGGTGAAGTATAGCTTTCTTTATTTTCTTCAACCAACGATAATTCCCTTTCAATGGCCTGCTGCACTAACTGGTTCAGCGATATATTGTTTTGAAGAGCAGCAATAGCTGCTCGCTGATGTGTGTCGGGTTTAATTCGAATATTAAAAGACCCCATCAGGCTTTTTTGAACAGGTCTACCATTTTTTTTACAAAACGAAATATAGTCTTCTACTGCTTTTTGAAATTCTTGCTTTAGTTCTTTCACAGTAGCCCCCTCAAATGAAACTAAATCATGTACCCCTTCTACCCTCCCATAAAAAACCTCATCGGCGGCACTAAAATTTACTGACCCGTAAAATCCCTTATGGAATAGTAAGTTGTTGTTCATAATAATTTTTAGTTGCAACTGTAATTTAGTTGCAATCTAGATGTCTACAAATTTTAATTCCAGTGGAAATCAACCAAGAGGCGTGATTTATTAAGGAAAGTTGATGTTGCTTTTGACTTGCCTAGTTGATTTTTGACACCTATATTTGCAATCCGCTCTGAAAATGAGTCTGGATGGTGCGGTAGCTCAGTCGGTAGAGCAAAGGACTGAAAATCCTTGTGTCGGCGGTTCGATCCCGCCCCACACCACTTAAAAGCCTGAATATCAATGAATTGCGTTGATTTTCAGGCTTTTTTATATGTTGAAAAAAGCATATAAAAGCATAAAAATGCACCTTGTTGGGGACAATTTGGCGACATTTTTTTGCGAAAAAAACCCCCGAAAATCCGAAAAAAAACGCTGTGCATCGGTGTGCTTTAGTTAGCACTTCGCCAAAATGGTTACGCTAAAAAACTTTGTAACCAAAAACACAGCATATGACAACCAAACAGCCACACGGCCGTCTATTTGAGCTAAACATCAGTTTTTTACTGCGTACCTCCTACCGTTATCCTAATGGTGAGCACCCCATTGTGCTACGATTAAAATATCGAGGTGAAAAAAAAGATGTCAATACAGGACTAAAAACATTACCAGAAAACTGGCTCTCCGGGGGCGGCTGCGTTATTCCAAAAGCACGCAAAGCTGTAGCTATTAACCAACAATTACACGAAATAGCCCACCGCTGTAAAACCGTATTTGAAAAACTAAAAACACTCTACGGTGATTTTTCGCTCAATGAAATTATTGACAAACTAAAGGGAAATGATGAAGCCCCTGAAACACTCTTGGAATATGTAAGCGGTCAACTCCATGAATATCGAAGCCGCGTGGGTGTGGATTTAGCCATTACCACTTATCACAAATACAAACGCGCAGAAAGGTATTTGGAAGAATACCTCAATCAAAAGATGTCTCTTCATAATATCCCTGTTACCCGCGTGGATCAACAATTCTTAGAGGGGTTTTTTAAATTCTTACGCCGAGAAAAAAGAAATGCGAACAACTCAGCAGTAGCGCTCATGAATTGTCTTAAAACAATTTTGAACGAACCCGTGAAAAAGGGGATTATTCGCTACAACCCATTTGTTAGTATGTCGCTAGCGCAACAGCCTGTCAAAAGAGATTATCTAACCACCGAGGAGATTAAAACGCTTCAACAATTATCAGGGTTCACTGAAGCCATGGAGAGAAATAGAGATATATTTCTATTTGCCTGTTTCACCGGTCTCGCCTACAGTGATATTGCTTCCCTGAAATCGCATCATATTA
>Ga0194124_10000355_pt1 | contig 70488 bp, 75 predicted proteins | sample TA2KigCas0mmetaG_FD_148605 | JGI IMG/M metagenome (GOLD analysis project Ga0194124, IMG submission 148605) | Freshwater microbial communities from Lake Tanganyika, Tanzania - TA2015031 Kigoma Deep Cast 0m | ecosystem: Environmental > Aquatic > Freshwater > Lake | place: Tanzania: Lake...
TGACCACGACGACGTGATCGAACCTGATGCCCTCCAATTGGTAAACGACCTGTTGGTCTCGGACGCGGAAATCGACTACGTGTACACCGACGAGACGCTCATGACCAAAAAGGGAATGATCGTTGAGCGCTTCCACAAGCCGGGGTGGTCACCCGAACGGTTTCGCCACCAGATGTACGTGTGCCATCTCTCGGTGATTCGACGTGAGTTGGTTCTTGCCGTTGGGGGATTCCGAACCGGCTACGACGGTTCGCAGGACTACGACTTGATGCTCCGAGTGACAGAGAACGCGCGGCAGGTCGGCCATGTGCCGAAGTTGCTGTACCACTGGCGCATGGCCGCCACGTCGGTGGCGAACAACGCGTCGGCGAAGCCCTACGCGTACGATGCCGGCCAGCGAGCCATCGAATCTCATCTCGAGCGTTCAGGCGTTGATGGCTCAGTACATCGTTTGCTGAAGTTTCCCGGCAACTATCGCTTGTCACGGCGGGTGTCTGTTGGTGCAGGGGTAGATGTGTTCGTGCCGAACACCGGAGCGGTATCTGATGTGTGGGGTCTGGCGCGGCAGCACCATGCCGCGACGGTTGCCGATTTGTCGCGCACCCCGGGAAGAGATGTCAGTTTGGTTGCGGTACCTGATTTGGGTAATCGCGCTGATGTGTTCAATATGATGGCGCGTGATTCGGCTGCCGATGTATTGGTGTTCACGAGTGAAGCCCTCGAGCCAACGGGCGAAGGCTGGGCGGAAGAATTGATGCAGCCGTTCAGCGACCCGAAAGTGGGTGTTGTCTCGGGCTTCACCTACACGGCAAACAGCCGTGTCGAACACGCTGGCTACTACTTACATGGGTCATTTCTCGACCGGTCGCACTACCGCATTCGGCGGCGCAATCGTGGGCAGCGTGCGTTACTGGAGACGATCCACGAGGTATCGGCCGTCGACTGGCAGTGCATGGCGGTGAGGCACAGCCTTTTCGAATCATTGGGTGGTTTCGACGAGTCACTGGATCACCCATGGGTGACGGTGGATTTTTGCTTACGGGTCGGTGAAGCGGGATACCGCACCGTGATGAGTCCGCGAGCCGAGTTTTTCGAGTTCTCGAATAACGTCGACGAAGCCTGGTACCGCACCCGCGCACCGAAAGCATTCAGGCAGCGGTGGTCTGCCGTGTTCGCGAACGATCCCTATCGTCCGCAACCTCCGTTACGGCAAAGTGCCGAGGCCGAGCGGCCGTTCTGGCGGCCGAAACGTCTGCGCGACTTTGCGTCAGCCCGGCGGAGGTAGCGGTATGGTCGCCGAAGTCGCGATCATCAACATGACAATCACTGCGCCGACGACGATCAACCCGTAGGTGCCCAAAATACGACGACCCGTTCTTGTTTCACCTTGCGTGGCAATCGCCACGACGAAAAGCGGTGTAAGTGACAGGCCGTAGCGCCCCTCGGGTCGTACCAGCGTGCCGGTGTACACAGTGGTGACCAACGAGAAGAGTGGCGAACCAAAGAGCGCAACAATGCCGCCAACGGCCCCAAATTGAAGCGCAAGTGCCGTGCGGTTGGCGCGCAGCAAACAGACGATGGCTGCGCCGGCAAGGAGGGTCGTGGTGAGCGTACGCAAGAGAACAATTGGCTCGGGCAAGAAATTGACGTGCAGGTAGTTGTCAGACGGGGGCAACCAGCGCATCGAGACGTCGGGGTAGATCAGGAAATCGAGGGGTGGAAGGCCGTTGTACTTGTTCAGAAGGTTCTGTGGAATGATCGCTGGATCGATGGTGGCACGAGCCGAGTCGATGATGAGCCACAAAAGTGTCGTGGCAAGTGCGCATCCGAAAACTGTTGCTGACCCGATGAGTCTGCGCTTGGTTTCGGCGGAGAGTTTGCGCTCACGAAGCTCGGGCCATGCATCGGATGATGCGATAAGGAACAACGCCGCGGCGGCCGCGGCGAGAAGGTTGGTCAACTTGACAGCGCCGGCAACGATCCCTGCGACGGCAAGCCAGCGCAGTGCGAGCCCGGCTTCGATGTACCTGAGAGTCGTCAGTGCAACGACCGCACCGACGAGTACCGAGGCGGAGTCGGGCGTGACAGTTCCCGACGAGTGCACCACCGAGGGAAACACCATCAACATCAGGCTGCAGCCTGCGGCGGCATAGGTGTTGGTCTTCAGTTTGCGGAGGAAATGGAACACAAACGTCACGCCCAATGCCGTGATGAGTGCACTAAAGAATCGTGCTCCCTCGAGATACGAAGAGGTGATGCCGACGGTCCGTAGTGTTCGCCCGACCATACCGGCCCCCAAGTAGTAAGTTGGGGGGTGTGGAGAGGCTGTCTGCCACCCGTCGTCCCGGTAACTGAGTGGGTCGAGTAGCGGCGTGTCGCACGGTGGGGCCAGCCAGCCCACAAGGTCGATGCCACGACACGCTTCTTCGCGCATTGCTATCTCACCAACCTTGTCTCCGATGTGGGTGAGCTGGCCGTTGCTGATCTTGACCGCGTAGTCAAGATGACGAAGTTCGTCGATCGGCGACACCGTTCGATAGCGGAGCATGTGCAGGCACCCGACCGACATTGCAAGGAGGAAAACTGCGATGTACGGCAGTGCTGAACGCACTCTGGATGAATGGTCGGCCCGATTCATTGCGATGACGGTAGTCCTCGGATCGATCTGGTGAGGGCGCCCTTGGACCGGGCGATGTCTCTGCTTGCAAGCGCCCTTGCCGATTCGGCAAAAAGGTTGGCTCGCACAATCAGCGCACGACGTGCGGTACGTGCAGTCGCCTGCCAACCCAACCTCTCTGCCTCATGGGCCACCCATTCAGCGAAGAAAAGTTCTTCGTCGTGACGACGAAAGTCGACCGCCAGGCGCCCTGTTTGACTGTTGTCGTGGCGGCGATAGCGATAGGCCGTCACGGAGGTGCCGACGATCGTTTGGTTGCCGACGAGAAAACGGCGCATGGCATCGAGGTCCAGCACGAAATGCCAGTTCGCGTCGAATGGGGTGGGTGTGAGTAGCCGACGGCGGTAGCAAAGCGTGGGGCAAAAAATCCAGTTGGCACGCATGAGTGACTGCAGTCCACGGTCTCCTGCTGTGAGATGGTCACCGGTGAACCGTGGTGTCAGCCAACCTTTGACCGTGTCAGCCAGGGTACGAGTAGCTTGACCTCGATCATTGATGAGATGAACCCGACAGTGGCCAGCCACAGCCAGTGGATGGCGGTCCATGAGGTTGATCATCGTCGAGATGTAGTGCGTTTCCAGTTCGTCATCACAGTGGAAGATGGTGACGAACTCGGTGTCGGCTAGTGACAATGCCTTGTTCCAGTTGCCTGCCAAGCCAAGATTCGCTTCGTTGCGCACATAGCTGATGCGGGGATCAGCGAAGCCTGCCACCAACTCTTCGCCCGACTCCGGGCCGGCATCGTCTACGACCACAGCCTTCCAGTCGGCGACTGTCTGTTGCTGCAGACTCCGTATGGCGGATTCGAGGTACCCGAGCCCGCTGTAGAAAGGCATTGCAAACGTGATTCGGGTGGACACCCGACAAACGGTATCCGTCGTGCGTCCACGGCACCGTCACTATCCTGTCGGCGTGTCGATGGTTGTGCGACAAGCGTTGATTCTCGGGTTCTTTGGCCTGGTTTTTTGCACCGTGATTCTTGTGCTTGCACGGCATAGCAAGTTGGCCTTCCGGTTCGTCGTGGGTTGGTTGGGACTGGGGCTCGTTGCCCTTCTCGGGTCGCTGCTGGTGTGGACAGTCATCCCATTTTCCGATGCGCTTGGCATCACGCCTGCCACATTCGGCTTGTTAATCGCCATTGTCATCCCCTTGGCCCTCGGCGTTGAACTAACTGTGTCGGAGTCGAAACACCATCGGCGAATCCGCGACTTGGCCGAAACCGTTGCCCTGCTGACCGACCATCTCGACATACGGGCAAAGACCGACCGGCCGGCCACCAGCCACGACGCATTGGTGGTGGTGCCAGCCCTCAACGAGGCCGCATCGGTGGCGGGCGTGGTGAACAGCATCCTCCACGCGGGGTTTGAATGTCTCGTCATCGACGACGGCTCGCACGATGCAACGGCGGCGCAGGCCCGCGGGGCCGGGGCCCACGTCATCAGCATGCCCTTCAATACGGGAATCGGCGGGGCGCTACGGGCCGGGTTCCGCTGGGCGGTGGCAAACGGCTACCGCCGGGTTGTTCAGTGTGACGCCGACGGCCAACATTCACCCGCTCTCATTCGGGTGCTTCTCGACGAGCAGGTACGCACCCGCGCACACCTGGTCATCGGGAGCCGCTTCCTGAACAGCAACAACTACGACGCCGGTTTATTTCGGCGGTGGTTGATGCGGCGAATGGCCGCCATGGCCAGCCGTGCCGTTGGACACCCACTCACCGACACCACCTCGGGCTTCCGTTGCATCGCAGATGAGTTACTGATCGAGTTCTCGAAGAACTACCCGCAGGAATACATGGAGTCATTCGAGGCACTGATCGTTGCCGCCAGGTCGGGGTACACCGTGGTCGAAGTTCCCACCGAAATGTCACATCGCGTCGCGGGGATCGCAAGCAACCGACCCCTGAGGGCCGCCGGCTTTACGGCCCGCGTTCTGGTTGGCGGTCCGCTCGGCATTCGCTTCTCGATTCCCCACTTTCAGCCTGCACAATCCCAAGGTGGACGAGAGTCCGCCACGTAGGGTTGGGGCGTGTTCCGCAGCGTCTCCAAAACGGGTATCAGGCCAATCGAGATCGGTCGCAAACTCGTTCGTTCAATCGATGCCGGACGTGCAACCGGGGCCGATGGTCGCACCACTGCACCGAACGTTTTTTCGATCCATCTGAACGAAAACGACCGCAGCACTTTCGGTGATCTCGAAAAGCCGTTGATCACCGAACTGGTCGACGCAGCCAAGCAGTACGTCGCCGACGAAGGGTTCTCGCTGGTCGGCGACATTGCGGTGTCGTTGGTGACCGACGCAACGATGAAGGCGGGCAAGTGTGAGGTGCGGGCGTCAGTCTCTGCCAGCAGCGGGCTCTCGGGGAGCGCCTCCTCCTCGCTCCGCGAAGCGGACCGCTCGTCAGCGGTCTCCCCTGCGCCCGCTGCGCCGCCTGCAACCAGCATTCCGACGGCCGCTCCCTCGGTACCTGTGGCGCCGGTGACGCCACCGACTGTGGCGACACCCTCTATTCCGTCGGTTCCGATTCCTGCCGCTGCTCCACTTGACAAAAGAGCCGCGCTGGTCTTGGGTGACGGAACGAGGGTGGCTGTGAAGCTCGGCGTCATGTCGATCGGTCGATCAGCCGAGTCATCATTGTCCCTCAACGATACGAACGTAAGCCGTCGACATGCCGAGATTCGCTCGCGGGGCGAAGGTGTCCGCAGCGAGTGGTTCCTGCGCGATGTCGGTAGTACCAACGGCACGATGCTTAACGGCGTGAAGATCAGCGGTGATCAAAAGCTGAAGAACGGCGATGCACTGATGTTCGGTGGTACATCGGCGCGCTTCGAGGTGTCATGACACGTACGGGCAGGCCGGCGTGAGCGACCAGTTGCTGAACACCCTCAAGGTTGCCCTTGTCGGCCTCCTCTATCTTTTTTTTGCCCGCGTATTGTGGGCGGTGTGGACAGAGGTTCGCGTGCCGTCGGCAGCGGGTCTGACTGCGGACCGCCTGAAGAAACGCTCGCGACATCGTTCGGGCAAGAAAGCGGCTCTCGCCGCGCCGTCCAGGCTGTTGATGGTGGAACCGCCATCGATGCGGGGCAGCACATTGTCACTGGACGACGAAATGCTGGTCGGCCGCAGCACAGACTGTGAAGTGACGCTGGCTGATGACCCGTTTGTGAGCACGAAGCACGCGCGGTTCTATCGCGACAGCGACAATTGGTTCGTGGAAGACCTGGGCAGTACCAACGGCACTTTGGTCAATGCGGTGCGCATTTCTGCTGCACAGATGCTGCGCGTGGATGACCGGGTGCAAACCGGTAGTGCCGTGTTCGAGGTGCACTAGTGGTACAGATTCATGTGAATAAGGGGGCGCTGACCCACCCCGGTCAGGTGCGAACCGACAATGAGGACGCATTCCTCGCTGAGGGGCGATTGTTCGTTGTCGCTGACGGCATGGGCGGCCACAATGCCGGCGAGGTAGCCAGCAAAATGGCCGTTGAAAACCTGCGGCGGGCCGCGACGAAAATCGTCGACGAGGCGACCCTGTCGACGGCGTTGCAGCAGGCGAACGAAGAGATTCACACCGAGTCGAGGATGAACCATATGCGCCACGGCATGGGTACAACCATCGCCGTGTTCGCGGTGACCGACAACGACACCGTGGTGGTGGCCAACGTTGGTGACGCACGCATTTACCGCTGGTATGAGGGCCACCTGTCACGTATCACGAAAGACCACAGTTACGTGCAGGAACTGGTCGATGAGGGTGTGATCACACTGGAGGAAGCGCGGGTGCATCCTCGCCGCAACATCGTGACCCGCGCGTTGGGCATTGATGCCCAAGTCGAAATCTCCACCGCGACGCTGCCCGTGACCATCGGTGCGCGCTACGTACTGTGCAGCGACGGCCTCGTCGACGAAGTCACGGATTCTGAAATCAGCGCCATTCTCGGCCGCCATGAGTCGGCTCAATCAGCTGCAGAGGCTTTAGTTACCGCCGCGAATTCAGCTGGCGGCAGAGACAATGTGACGGTCATTGTTGTCGATGTCACCGATAAGCCGTCATTGGTGACAGGCGCAGGAGGGTCTTCTGACGAACGTTCCGCACAGCGGAGTGAGGAAGAAGAGCCCTCCGAGAGCCTGGCGACGGTCGCCGTCGGTTCGGTGACTAAGGACAATGTTGTCGCAGCACCGGGTCTGCCCAAGGCGAGGGTAGGCCTGAGCCTGGGCTTCATCTTGTTCTGGACGGCACTCGCGGCCATCGTGTTGTCGGTGCTGATTGTGTTCGCGGCGTACGGCCGAACGGGGTACTTCGTCGGGTTCGAGGGCAGCGATGTCGTCATCTACAAGGGGCGGCCGGGTGGTGTGCTGTGGTTCGGCCCGACGGTCGAGGCGCGGACTCCGTTGAAGGAACGAGACCTGACCGAGAATATGGCGATAGAGATCCTCGGTAACCCGACGTTTGGTGATGCAGTGTCGGCGCAGCGATATGTGAACGGCATTCGCGACGAGGTACAGCCGGTGCCGACGACGACACTGCCGCTACCGGTGACCACGACGTCGTCGAGTACGACAACATCCACCACGTCGACGATTGCTGAGTCGACAACGACAACGTTGGGTTCGTGACCGCAAAAAGTCCGCACGTGTTGGTGCGGCGGCGCAGCGAGTTGGGTTTGGTGTTGCTGGCCGCGGTGATCACAGGGGCGGCATACGTGTTGGCCGCGTTGGGAAAGAATGCAACTCTTCCGGCGCGCATCGGGCCCTTCTTGGCTTCGGTGCTGGTGCTCTTGCTGCTGGCCCATATGGCGGTGCGACGATTGGCGCCGGGTGCATCTCCCCTATTGCTGCCCGTTGCTGCGTTGTTGCACGGAGTGGGCTACGTCATGATCGCGCGGTTGAGTGATCGGCTTGCGGGGTTGCAGGCGACGTGGAGTTTGGTTGCGATATCGGCATTCGTCGGGGTGTTGGTGGTGGTACGGCGTGTGGTCGACCTGCTGCGGTGGCAGTGGTGGTTCTTGGGTGCGGGCATTGCCCTCCAGTTGTTGCCGCTGGTTCCGGGTGTGGGGTTTTCATCGGGTGGCGCACGTATTTGGGTGTCGGTGGGGCCGATCAACTTCCAACCCGGGGAATTCGCCAAGGTGTGCCTGGCGTTGTTCTTTGCCGGGTATCTGGCGGACCAGCGTGAGTTGATCCGCGCAGGTGCGCATCGCGTGGGTCGATTTGCCTTGCCCGACGCGCGGGCCTTCGGGCCGGTGTTGCTGGCGTGGGGCGTGTCGGTGGTGGTGATGGTGGCCGAGAAAGACTTGGGCTCGTCGCTGTTGTTCTTCACGTTGTTCGCATTGATGCTGTGGGTGGCGACGGAACGCACGGGGTACGTGGTGTTCGGTGGCGTGTTGTTCGTGGTGGGAGCCACGGTGGCCTACAACTTGTTCGGCCATGTGCGTGACCGCTTCACCATTTGGCTCGACCCGTGGAGCCACTACAACGGCCGCGGCTATCAGATCGCGCAGTCGATGTTCGCCTTCGCCGAAGGCGGCCTGTCGGGCACGGGGTTGGGGTTGGGTGACCCTGGGCGTATTCCGGCGGTGAAGACCGACTTCATCTATGCGGCAATTGGCGAAGAGCTGGGCTTGTTCGGCGCAACGGCGGTGTTGGTGGCGTTCGTGTTGTTGGTGGGCAGTGGGTTGCGCACCGCGGTGCGCACCGACAATGCCTTCGAGAAGTTGTTGGCCGTTGGATTGACGGTGATCGTTGGTGTGCAGGCCTTCATCATCTTGGCAGGTGTGTTGCGGGTGCTGCCGTTGACGGGTGTGACCTTGCCGTTCATGAGCTACGGGGGTAGTTCGCTGGTGGCGAACTACATGTTGTTGGCGCTGTTGATTGCGGTATCGCATTCATCGGCTCGGCGATTGCACGAGGTCGAGCAATGAGCTCCCCAATGAACAAGGTCGATTCGTGAACCGCGTGATTCGTCGGCTGGCAATTGGATTGTTGTTGTGTTACGTGGTGCTGTTCGTGCAGCTGAACGTATTGCAGGTAGGCAAGCGCGATGCCTTGCGGGCCGATGTGCGCAACAACCGTGAGAGCGTTCGGACGTTCGACGCGCCGCGCGGGCCGATTGTGACGGCCGATGGTGTGGTGGTGGCCGAAACGGTGGAGACACCGCTAGAGGCACGTGGCGACTACCGGTACCAGCGCGAGTACCCGACCAAGGACTTGTTTGCGAACGTGTCGGGGTATCACACGTATGCGTATGGCTCGACCCAACTCGAGCACCTCTACGGCGACGTGTTGCGTGGCGACACACCGAAGCAACAGGTGTTGGCCGTGGGTCAAACGTTCTCGGGCGAAGACCAAACGGGGTCGGTAGTGATGACTCTGCGGTCGGACCTGCAGGCGTTGGCGAAACAGTCGCTGCAGGGCCGCGAAGGCTCGGTTGTGGTGTTGGACGTACGTAGCGGTGCGGTGCTGGCAATGTATTCGAACCCGACATACGACCCGAATCTGGTGGCGGTCCACGATGTCGAGGCCGCGGGTGCGGCGTTGACTGCGCTCGACGAGACAACGGGCAAACCATTGTTGGCCAACGCATACCAAGAGCGCTACATGCCGGGGTCGACATTCAAGGTGCTGACCACTGCGACGGCATTGAGTGATGGTGTGGTGTCGGGTGCGTCGTCGTGGCCCGATGAGTCGGCATGGGTGCCGCCGAACACCGACAATCCGATTCAGAACTACGGCAAGAAGGTGTGTGGCGGGGATTTGGTCGAGGTGTTCCGTCGTAGCTGCAACATTCCCTTTGCGCGAATGTCGGTTGATGTGGGGCCGCAGCGCTTGGTTGATGGCGTGCGGTCGTGGGGACTGGAATCGAAGGTGCCGATCGACTTGCCGGGGGCCGCGTCGTCGACGTTTGGTGGCGATGCAAAGTCGTTCGAAGATTCACTTGCCCTGTTGGCCATTCACGGTTTTGGCCAGGGTGGGGTGCAGATGGTGCCGCTGCACATGGCGATGGTCGCCGCTGCGGTGGCCAATGACGGGCGGATGATGAAGCCCTACGTGGTCGACAAGACGCTGGCGCACAACGGCACGGTGTTGACGCAGACCTCGCCCGAGGTGTGGCGCACACCGATTTCCAAGCCCGTGGCAGACCAGTTGACCCAGTTGATGGTGGGCGTGGTGAATGAAGGGACGGCAAAGTGCTGCATGAATCTGGCACGGGATGTGCAGGCGGCGGCGAAAACGGGCACGGCGCAGTTGAACGCCGACGGTGAAGAACAGCGTTCACATGCATGGATCACCGCCTTTGCCCCTGCCAAGGCCCCACGGGTGGCGGTGGCGGTGATGCTGAAGGGCGTGAATGCCACCATCAGCGCGGGAACGGGTGGCACCCTGGCCGGGCCCGTGGCAAAAACTCTTCTCGACCGGGCCTTGTTGGTTGTTCCCAAGTAAGCATTCGGATTCGAACCCGCTCACCTTGAACCCTGTGGGGTGGGCCCACCCCGTTAGCCTTTCGTAGCACCTATGGCGAACGACGGGAAAGCGGTCATCAACGACCGCTACGAGATAGTCCAGCGCGTGGGGCGCGGCGGCATGGCCGACGTGTTCCTGGCCCGCGATGTGCTTCTCGACCGTCCGGTGGCGGTGAAGGTGTTGTTCCCCGAATACGCCACCGACCCGGCCTTTGTCGAGCGTTTCCGCCGGGAAGCCCAGGCCGCGGCCAACTTGAACCACCCGAACATCGTCTCGGTCTACGACTGGGGTCGGGTGGGTAATACGTACTTCATGGCCATGGAATACGTGGAAGGCCGCACCCTGGCCGACATTCTGCGCTCCGACCAGGCCCTGACGAGTGCCCAGGCCGCCGACATCGCTGGCGAAGTGGCAACTGCGCTGTCGTTCGCGCACCGCAACGGTGTGGTGCACCGCGACGTGAAGCCGGCGAACATCTTGATCGGCTCCACTGGCGCGGTGAAGGTGGCCGATTTCGGCATTGCCCGTGCGGTGGATACCGCACAGGAGGCAAACCTGACCCAGACGGGTGCGGTGATGGGTACGGCGACGTACTTCTCGCCCGAACAGGCCCAGGGTGGCCAGCCCGACCCGCGCAGCGACGTGTATTCCCTGGGCATCGTGCTGTACGAAATAGTGGCGGGGGCTCCGCCGTTTCTGGGTGAAAACGCGGTGGGCGTTGCCTACAAGCAGGTGCACGACCAGCCGCGCCCGCTGAACCAGATCGTTCTCGACATACCGCGTGCCTTCGAGGCGATCGTCGCAAAGTGCCTGGCGAAGGACCCGTCGATCCGTTACCAGTCGGCCGATGCGCTGCGTGACGACCTGCGTCGCTACCGCGAGGGCGCCGATGTGGGTGCGTTGATCGAGGCCTTGGGTGGGTCGCTGGGTGCGGCCACCACGGTGATGGCAGCAACGCCGATGACCCCGCGTGGTGATGCAATGACGACTCAGGCCATGCCGACGGTCGGGGCGAATGATTCTTTGAGCGGCATGGTGACTCCGGTGGCGGGTGTGCCGGTTTCGGGGCCGGGCGGCACGCAGGTGATGCCGCAGGTGGCAGTGCCCCCGGGTGCGGTGTTGCCGCCGTACGAAGATGATCGTCCGCGACGTGGTGGTGGCTACATGGTCGCCGCGGTGATTGCGGTACTCGCACTCTTGGGTGGTGGTTTTGCGTTGTTCCGTTCGTTGACGGGTGGTGAAACCGCGAGCGACTTCAAGGTGCCGAACGTTGTGAACCTGACATTGGCCGATGCCAGCAAGGTCATGCTCGACCGTGGGTTGACGCCGGTTCCACTTCCCGTGGCCAAAGACGGCGTGGGTGACGACGTGGTGTATTCGCAGGATCCGTTGCCCGACGTGGTGTTACGCAAGGGCGACGAAGTGAAGTTGACCTACAACCCGAGGAAGGCACCCGTGGTGGTGCCGGCCATTCAGGGTTTGACGGTGAAAGACGCAACGGCGTTGTTGTTGACCAAGGGCTTGACATTGACAATCGCCGAGGTGAGAAACGACGCATCGATTCCACTGAACCAAATCATCAGCCAAGACCCGGGTGGCAACGCCGAAGTGCCGGCGGGTTCGGCGGTCAAGGTGGTGGTGTCGGGTGGCGCGGGCCAGGTCACGGTGCCCAGCATCGATGGTCAGTTGCAAGAGGCCGCCGAGAAGTTGCTGAAGTCGGCACCGTACAACTTCATCGTGACGGTACAGACCGAGGTCAGCGACACGGTGGAAAAGGGCCGCGTGGTGCGCACCGACCCCGCGATCGGCGCGCCGATTGATTCGGGCGACACGATCGTGATCTACATCTCGTCCGGCCCACAACAGGTGGAAGTACCCGACGTCGAAGGCCGTACCGAAGGCGAGGCACGGGTGTCGCTGAACACGCGCGGTCTCGGGGTTGAGGTGATCTACGTCGATGTCCCGGCTGGTTCGTTGAACGACGGCAAGGTGATTTCGCAGGGCGTGCCGTTCAAGACGATGGTCGACCCGAACACGTCGATCAAGTTGACGGTGGGCAAGGCCGTTGCGGCCACGACGACGGTCGCACCCCCAACGACCGCCGCGCTGACTCCTGCCCCCCCAACATCGGGTGCTTGATTGGCGGGGCGCTAGACGCGCGCGAGGAAATTTTCGAGCATCTTGTGGCCGTGATTGGTCAGGATGCTTTCGGGGTGGAACTGCACGCCTTCGACATCGAACTCGCGATGGCGCATGCCCATGATCATGCCGACGTCGGTGGCGGCGGTGACTTCCAGACAGTCGGGAAGTGTGTGGGATTCGACGACGAGTGAGTGATAGCGGGTGACTTGAACGGGAGATTCCAGACCGGCGAAGACACCGGTGTTGTGGTGATGAACCTGGGAGGTTTTGCCGTGCAGTAGTTCGGGTGCGCGGATGACGTTGCCGCCGAACACGTGGCCGATGGCCTGGTGGCCGAGACACACACCGAACACGGGAACCTTGCCGGCGAATGCGGTGATGGCCTCGCACAGAATGCCTGCGTCTTCTGGGCGGCCGGGGCCGGGGGAAAGAAGGACGGCGTCGGGTTCGGTGGCGAGAGCCTCGGCGACGGTGACTTCGTTGTTGCGCACCACGACTGGCTCGGCGCCAAGTTCACCCAGGTATTGGACGAGGTTGTAGACGAAGGAGTCGACGTTGTCGATGACGAGAACCTTCACCCCCATGACTTTCAGCCTGCCAGCGCGATGCGGGGTTTGCGCCGTGGTTTTTCGTCAGGCGCGACGGGGGGCACTGGTGCGCGTGCCGACGAGAACCCGATAGGTGGTGGTTTTCGATTCGGCCTTGGCGCTGATGGTGTAAGTGCCGGTGGTCGATGCGGTGGCGCTGGCGACCGTGACCCACTTGGTGCCGCTTTGCTTTTGCAGGGTCACTTTTGACTTTGCGGTCGCCTTGCCCGTGGCGGTGATCTTGCCGGCGGCCTTTTTCAGGCTGAGTGTGGGTGTGACCGCGGCGACGGTTGTTGTGGTTGCCGGCTTGGTTGTTGTGGTTGCCGGCTTGGTTGTTGCGGTCGTGGCGCCGGTCGAAGCGGCGGTGACGGTGAGCTTGCCGTATTGGCCGCCTAGGCGATGGCTGCCGATGCCACACCAGAAGTAGTAGTTGCCTGCGGCGTCGAGCTTGAGTGTTCCACCCGAATCAGGTATCGCACTTGGTGCACCCGTGGCGCTGCTGCGTGCACCACCTGGGTCGTTGGTTGTGGTGATGGGGTCGCCGCACTTCCATCCGTTGATGGTGGAACCTTCGGTGCAGAAAACCATGTTGTGTACGCCGCTGGTGTTGTTGAGGGTGATGGTGTCGCCGACCGCCGCCGTGATGGGGTTGATGGCACTGACCGCACCGTTGGCGATAGTCGCGGTGAGTTTCCCGTTCACATAGAAGCACTTCCCGCCGCCGCCGAATGCTGCGTTGCAGGCCTCGTCGCGGCTGTCGGTTCCGGTGATGGGAATATCGGCCGCCTGTGCGGGTGACGCGGCGAAAGTGATACCGGCGAGTGCAGTGACGAAAATTGGGCCGGAGAACTTCCACATGGTCATAGAGATTACGAATGTCTTCGTATGCTTGCGTTATGGAGCAGCTGTTTGACCTGCCGGCACACCCGTTGTTGGTGCACGTGCCCGTGGTTGTGGTGCCGGTGGTCACGCTTGCCTTGCTGTGGTGGGTGGTGATTCGCAGGTATCCGAAGGGTTTTCCGCTGTTGACGGTGGTGTTGTCGTTGATTGCGGGTGTGGGTTTGTTGTTGGCATCGTCGAGTGGTGAGGCATTGGTTGAGGCGTTCGGTTACTTGCGTGAAGAGCCGTTCGTGCGTGAACACATCAAGGCCAGTGAGTCGGCCCGGTTGTGGGGCGTGGTGACGACGGTGTTGGTGGTGATGGGCTATTTCGCCAAGCGGTTGGTGGGTCGCGTGCCGGTGCTGGCAACCGTCAGCAAGGTGGTCTTGGTGGCGGCGTTGGCAGCCAGCATCTCGGCCTCGGGGTTCACCATTCAGGCGGGCCACAACGGGGCCAAAGCGCGCTGGATCGACATCCAGTTCGAGTCGAACAGGTAGGACGGTTTCGTTTCCTCGGGGGGGTGCTGAACGCCTACACTCGGCGTTCGTGGCACCTCCAAAGCGCAAAACGGGTGGTCGGGTGACGCCAAAGGGCACCAAGCCCGGTGGCGTGCACAAAACCCACGCTCTCGACCACAGCGATGTCAAGGCAATGCACGGCACGTCGTCGGTCGAGGCCAGCACGCGCTACACGCCCCCCACGCCCAAGTCGTACTACGAGAGCCCCCGCTGGGTGCCGATTCTGATGTTCGTGCTGCTGGGCCTGGGCTCGCTGGTGATCTTGCTGTACTACCTGGGTGCGGTTCCCGGTGGCCGGTCGAACTGGTACCTGTTCGGCGGTTTGGGCCTGGTTTTGGGCGGGCTTTTCAGCGCCACGAAATACCGCTGAGCGTCTCCCAGCGGGTTTGTGGATTCAGCGTGAAGGCTGAGCCGCTTTTTCTTGCCAAAACCTGCCCGGCCCCCAACGTTGATCCTCCGGCGGAGTTTGGAACCGGCGTGATGTTTGGGGCACCAGTGTCGGATTACAGGTGTGTAGTTACCCACGGGGTTTTCCACAGTCTGGGGAAAACACACTGCCTTTTTGCCTGCGGTTCACCTGGGTCAGGGCGACCGAAGTCAACATTGCATTTGACGTACATTCACTGTGCCACTTTCGGTCGGACCGAAGTGCGAAGGGAAGGACCGTCATGTTGCAGCGCAGATTCATCGTGGCCCTCGGAGTGGCTGGTGCCCTCGTCGCCGCCGGCTGTGGAAATTCGGAGTCGTCGGATACCGACGCACGCACGAAAAATGCCGCGCTTGGCGCGACGACAACAACGGCCAAGTCCGGCACTTCGGGAGCGGTGACGACAACCGCGACGTCGAAGACGACACTCGCGTCCGCAGCTTTGTCGGCAGTGACGTCGCCACTCGCAAGTGAGACGGGTGGCGTGATCGAACCACGCGTTTCACTCGCGTGGAGCAAGTATGCGAAACCGGCTTACAAACCGCAGGTGCTCGACCTCACGACGAAGCGTCTCGACCCGAGTGTTCTCGAGCGCCTAAAGAAAGTCGGTGAACAGGTGCCACTCCTACCGGTCATCGTCGGATTACCGGTCGTGTACGACCCTGTGAAGCGCGCTGCGGAACTGTCGTCGACCCAAACCAAAGGCATCTCGACCGACGGCCTGTCGGAACGGCCGAAGGTCGGCAAGATTCCGGTGATCACGACTGATGCGGCGATCCTTACGGCGACGAAGGCATTGTCGGACTACCTGGATTCGATGCCCGACTGGCAGTGGCTGACGCGTTCGGTGCTGCCCCGCGACATGTTCCGCGCTGCCGACCTCTATCAGGGGATCGAACCGACGACGTCGCAGACGCCGGATACCCAAGCCAAACCGGTCACGGGGGCGTCATTCGTCGCACAGTTGGGTCAAACGCCGTTTGTTCGTGTGCTGTTGAAGCCGGCAGAAATCGAAGATCTTGCGGGCAAGGGACTCATCGCCTCGGTCGCGATCGACAGATACGCGGAACTACTTCTCGACCAAAGCATGCCGGTCATCGGCTCAGACGAATCGACAACCTTCGGTGCGGCATCCGGAACGGGAACAAGCATCGCAATTTTTGACACCGGAGTTCTCGCCTCTCATCCGGCTTTCGGTGCGCGGGTTGTTCGTCAACGCTGTTTTTCTGCTGGTTCCAGCTGCGCGAACGGTGGCACCTCGGATACATCGGTAAACAGCGCACTACCTTGCGCCTTCCACGCTAACTGCGACCACGGCACGCACGTCGCCGGCATTGCGGCCGGTGCCTCCGTACCGACGTCAACGATTGCAAGTCCGGCAGCGGACGGTTCGACCGTCAGCAGTGGGGCGTCGCGGTGGCACGCGGGCGTCGCACCAGGGGCCAACGTTCTTGCCTACCGCCTCGGAGACCAAGGCAGATCTGGTAGGCCGAGTTTCTGGGACAGCGACTTCATTGCGGCTGCAGGTGACCTGGGGACGGTGGCGACGTCACGCAATGTCGTAGCCGTCAATTACAGCGTCGGAACCCCCGCGATATATGCAGACTCGGCTTGTGGATCGACGATGACCGACGACGGCGCATGGATGGACACGTCAGCGATGATTGCGGCCATCGACACTCTTCAGGCCCAAAATGTTGCCGTTATCATCGCGAGTGGCAACAATTCGTCGAGGAGCGGCGGAAGTTATCCCGGTTGCCTCGCTGAACCTGTCTCGGTGTCGAGCACCGCAATCGAAGACACCGTTGCCTCGTATGCGGACGTCTCCGCGGGACGGACCGATCTGTTCGCTCCCGGCGGCGACTGGAGCACCGCAGGAAGCGCGATCATTGCGCCAAGTGCCGGTGGTGCCGCTGTCAACACTGCGACATTTGAAGGAAAGAACGGCACATCCATGGCCGCACCGACGGTCGCCGGCGCCTGGGCGCTCGTTCGACAAATCAACCCGACGATGAACGTCGAGTCCGTGCTGAACATGTTCCGCACTGAAGGTGTGTCGGTGACTGATGGACGCAGTGGGGGCACGGTGACAAAGCCTCGTCTCAGCCTCGCGAACATTTTGCCACTCGACACGACATCCGGCATTTCAAATGTCGTCGCCACCTTCACTGGCAAACGCAACACAATGTCGCAGGGCGTCGGACTTACCCGCAGTGCGGCGACGGCTCCTTGGACAGGAACGATCAGGTTCGCAGCCGGTGCGTTTGCGCCGGGTACCGCTGAAGCTGCGTATCTCTTCTTCTCCACACGAGGCGGCGCACCGCGGTCAGTATCGGTCAACGGTCGCGCCTATCAGGCAGAAATCACGCAGTCGGGCTACTCCGACACACCGTGTCGTGCGAAGGCGCCGATGCGGTCCTACCGAGTCCAATTGGTTGCAACGACATTGGCGGCGGATAACCGCGTATCGATTGACATGCCGACATCTGCGGTGGTGGATGGAGTGTCACTCTTTCTCGTTTCGTCAGCGATTCGCGGCGTTATCAACACAGGGTCCGTCATCATCACCGACGGGCTCGGTGTGATGAACGGTGAAAGTCGTCAAATGTCGGCCGCACTACCACTCCGTGCCGACATGGCAGGACGCCCGGTGGGCTTCCACGTCGCCGTCGCCGACGGACAGCGGACGTCGGGTGGCAAGGCTGCAAATGAAAGTGGCATCTTGTTCAAGACGTCGAGTTCTGCTGCCGGCACGATGGTGACCGCTGCGAACCAATTCACTGGCAGCGATGGCATGAATTGGGATGATCACACCTACGACTTGTCGGGCAAGGGGATCACCGGTTCTCCTGGATTGTTGGTGGTGTCGCACACCGGCGTGGCGGCAACCGCGGCAAGCGACTGTCTTGCGTTCGTTGCTGCCATGCTGAACGTCGGCAGCCAACCTCTTGGTGCGCTGACCGCCACGTTGTCGCCAACCTCTCTAGGGACGGGACCGACCGTCGATCGCGGAGTTGTGCGTCCTGCGATTGCATTCGTTTCAGTGGGATAAGCCCGCCGGCCTCACGCCGTACTTCCGTTCGGCCGAAGCCCTCACTACACAATTCCGTTCGGCCGAAGTCCTCACTCCGTGATTCCGTTCGGGCTGCGCCCTCACTCCATGATCGGGGCGATCATGTCCATTTCTTCGAGGCAGTGCTTGGGCGGGGGCGGGTCCTCGTCGGGGGCCATTGTCATCTTCAACTCCACTCCGCACACGCTGCAGCGGTAACGCACATTGATGCGCCGCATCTCCCCCGATGGTGGGGGCGGGGGTGTGGGGCTGGTCATCGACTTGAGCATCGCTAGGCCGGCCTTCCAGATGCCGTAGAACAAAAGCCCTCCCCCGGCCCACCAGATGATGGTGCCGAAGGAGGGCATGTCCGTTTCGTTTTCGGTTTGCTCAGCCGAGGCGTTCGATGATGGTGGCGTTGGCCATGCCGCCGCCCTCACACATCGTCTGCAGGCCGAAGCGGCCGCCGGTGCGCTCGAGTTCGCAGAGCAGCGTGGTCATCAGGCGGGTACCCGATGCACCGAGGGGGTGGCCAAGGGCGATGGCGCCGCCGTTGACGTTGACCTTGCTCATGTCGGGGTGCAGTTCCTTTTCCCAGGCGAGCACGACCGAAGCGAAGGCCTCGTTGATTTCGACGAGGTCGATCTGGTCGATCTTCATGCCGGCGCGCTCGAGCACCCGGTGCGTGGCGGGAATCGGCGCGGTGAGCATGAGGCGCGGGTCGTCGGCTGCGAGAGCGAAGTTGACGAAGCGGGCGCGGGGCTTCAAGCCCAGCGCCTTTGCCTTTTCTTCGCTCATGATGAGCACCGCCGACGCACCGTCGGTGATCTGCGAGGAGTTGCCGGCCGTGACGCGGCCGCCGTCTTCTGCGGGGCGGAACGAGGGCTTCAACTTGCCGAGCGACTCCATCGTGGTGTCACGCAGGCCTTCGTCGGTGGTCATCATCTGGCCATCGGCGCCGAGCAGCGGAAGGATTTCGGCCTGGAAACGGCCTTCCTTCGTGGCACGGGCGGCTAATTCCTGCGAACGACAACCGAAGCGGTCCATGTCGTCGCGGCTGATGTTCCACTTGTCGGCGATGAGTTCGGCCGAGATGCCCTGGCCAACGAGGCCACCCTGGGGCTCGTAACGAGCACCGACCTTGGGGCCGAAGGGGAAGCCGTACTTGCCGTCGGCCATCGACGAACCCATGGGAACGCGGGTCATCACTTCGACGCCCGCGGCCACGATGACGTCGTGTGCGCCCGAGAGAACTGCCTGTGCTGCGAAGTGTGCGGCCTGCTGCGACGAACCGCACTGGCGGTCGACGGTGGTGCCGGGCACCGACTCGGGCCAACCGGCTGCGAGGACGGCGTTACGGGCGATGTTCACGCCCTGCTCACCCACCTGCATGACGCAACCCATCACCACGTCTTCGACCATGGCGGGGTCGATGCCGGTGCGGTCGACGAGAGCTTTGAGAACTTCAGATGCGAGATCGACGGGATGCCAATCCTTCAATTTGCCGTTGCGCTTGCCGAGCGGCGTACGGATGGCATCAACGATTACTGCCGTGGTCACGGTGTACCCCCAGGGGATGAGTAGTTACTTGCTGGTAGGGGCATGAGCCTACCCCCACCCTTTGTGGGGGCTCTACTCACCGGCGAATCTGGCTTCGACCCCGCACAACCTGTAGCTCAGGGTGCGGGGGTCTTCGTTGAGCCCTTGTTCCTTGGGAACAAAGGCGCCCTCGGAGACCACACTGACGGTCGCGCTTTGGGTGTCGCCGGTGAGTGGAACGTCGACGAAGAAGATTTCACTGGCCATCACCTGACGGCGGATGGTGAGGCCATTGACCGTGACGTGGACGAGGAGATTGTCGATGTGCGGGGTTTTTTCGAAAATGACACGGATGTTTTTCGTGCCGGGCGGTGGTGTGCAGGTGAACTCCACGTTGTTGCCTGCCCAGCCGTCGTGCCAATAGCCGGTGGCATGCGAGTAGTCGATGGGCTGCACGTGGCTACTGCTTGCGCATTCCGCGGCGCAGGATGCCGTCGCTGGTGCCGGGGTCGAAGGTGCGGCTGAGTGCCGCCATGTCGTTGAGAAAGTAATCGCGTGTGGCCCCCGTTACCTGGGCGAGCTCCATCACGGGGGCGCTTGGCATGCCGACGAGTGGTGCGGGTGTGTCGTAGTAGCGGAACTTTGCGTTGTCACCGATCTGAGCCTTGGTGACGAGTTGCCAGCCGAGTTGTTTGGTCACTTGTTCGTGGGCGGCGTCGATGTCGTCGGGCCAGAAAGCGATGTGGTGCAGGCCACCCTCGCCGTTGGTGGCCGCCATGAATTCGTTGTAGGTCGTTGGTGAGTCGTCGTGTTGTTCGATGATCTCGACCTGAATGGCACCCATGTGGGCGACGGCGAAAGAGAAGTCGATAGCGCTTGGTTGGCCGCGGTGTTCCACGTTGATGACGGGTGGGTGTTCGACGACGATCCACGGACCGACGCCGAGTGAGTTGATCCAGTGGTCGAGGTGCTTGTCAAAGGTTCCCTTTGGTACCACCCAGGCGAGTTGGCGCAGTTCGCCGAAGATCTGCATCGCGGTTGTTGGCGTCGTGTCGGGAGCGTTCATGGGTTGGTCTCCGCGAAGTGTGCAAGGGCCTGTGCCCTCGAGGTGTGTCCTTGGAGGAGTTTGCGGGCCGGCATCACGGCCTTTGGCATCGACACGCCCAACACCGCAGTGAGGCGATCGTTGGCAAAATACGCGGCGGCGAACTTTCCGTCGTCGGGGTTGCCGGCCACGATACGCACATCGGTTGTGCTGGTGCCGCGACCGAGGAACTGGATTCGCGAGTTGAACTGATCACTCCAGAAAAACGGCACCGCTGCGTACGGGGTGAGTGGTTGGTTGTTCAGGAGTGCAATGGCGTTGGCGGCTGCGTGTGTGCCTTGTTCGGCGGCGGTTGTCCAGTGTTCGACGCGCATGGTGGGTTCGATGTCTGAGAACAGGGCATTGGGCCAACGCGCCACGTCACCGGCAGCGAACACATTTGGTGCACACCGCAGATGTTGGTCGCACACAATGCCGTCGTTGATGGTGAGGCCGCTGTCGGCAACCCAGTCGGTGGCAGGTGCGACACCGATACCGACGAGAACGATGTCGGCCTCGACGACTTCGCTCGTGTTGTGTTCGTTGGTGATGCGTACACCGGTGACGTGTGGGCCACCGAGGATTTCTTCCACACGCACGTTGCAGCGAATGATGACGCCATTGTCGTGGTGCACACGGGCGACGGTGCGTCCCATTGCTTCGCCGAGGCCGCGGATGAGCGGTGCGGTCAGGCCTTCGAGCACGGTGACGTGACAGCCCCTGGCTCTGGCCGTGGCTGCCGCCTCGAGACCGATGAAGCCAGCGCCGATCACGACGAGTTTCTTGCCGGTAGCGAAGTCGTCGCGCAGGGCCTCGGAGTCGTCGATGGTGCGCAGCGTGTGGATGCCGGTGTGTGCGGGCTGGTTGGGCAGGCGTCGCACAGTACCGCCCGTGGCGAGGATGCAAGCGTCGTAGGAGAAACTGCCCGCAGTCGTGGTGACATTTCTGTTCGCTGTGTCGAGCGCAATTGCGGTGGTACCGAAACGCCAGTCGACGTTGAGGGCGGTGATTTCTTCCTTCTTGCGAAGGGCAATACGATCGGCATCCCATTCACCGGCGAGAAACTTCTTCGATAACGGCGGTCGGTCGTAGAGACCACGGTTTTCGTTGCCGATTGCGGTGATGGTGCCATCGAAGCCGTCGTTGCGCAGTGTCTCGGCGGCCCGCAGGCCCGCCAGTGAGGCACCAACGATCAGCACGTGTGACACGGCGACAACATTACGGCGGTTTGTGGCATTCGCTGACGTGGCCTGGGGGGTTCGCACCTAGATTGAAGGCGTGCCGAATCGTGCCACTCCCCTTGCCGAGATGCCCGAGGCGGGCCTCGCCATTCTCACGGCCGCACGCGACATCATCGAGGAGTCGGGGCCGAATGGTTTGCGTGTGTCGGATGTTGCCGAACGCGCTGGCGTGGCGGTGGGTTTGCTGTACCACTACTTCGACGACCGCGATGACCTGATCGACGCGGTGCGCGAAGCACAGTTTCTGGCGCGCATCGAAGCCGACATCGCCGACCTGGCCCGCAAGGTCGGGTCGAACGATCTCGACACGACTGCGGTGTTGAAGGTGATCATCGACGACTTCGCCAATCCGCGCAGCAAGAAGCGGCGCGATTTCCGTCTCGACCGAATCGAGGCGTTGGCCGCAGCGCGTTACAACCCCGAATTGACCAAACGGCTGGTGCAGGCACAAAAGCGTTTGTCGTCGAGCATTCGTGCGACGATCGAAAAGGCGAAGGAAGACGGTCTCGTCGCGCCGGAAGTCGACACGCATGCCCTTGCCTTTTTCTTGGAAGTGTTGCCGCTCGGCACCGGGTTGGCGACGGTCTATACCGACATGCCCAGCCAAGAGGCGTGGCGCAAACTGTTGTTGCGCATGCTTGCGTCGCTGATTCCCGACAAGGTGGCTGCGAAGAAGAAGTAGTTACTTGGACCCAAGACGGCTCGCGAGAGCCGCGGGGTCGCCGCTGCAGGCATCGAGCTCGTCTGGGCCCAGCACCAACAACCATGCATCGTTGTCATTCTTGATGACGGCAGGCAAAGGTCCGGCAGCGGCAAGTTGTTCGGGTGTCGCTTCGTCGCGGTGCAGCAGGGTCCATTCGATGCCTGCGCTGCTGCAGGCGGTGTCGAAGTCGCGGCGGCGGCCCGTCCAGCCGTGGGTGATATCGCACAGTGCGCAACTACCTCGGCCGAGCAGTTTCTTTGCGACGTAGGCAACTTCGCCGAGAGTCGTGCCGTCGGCGTTGTAGATACCTACGAAGTGTGGCATGTCGGTCAGCCGAAGACGACGGTGCGGTTGTTCCACACCAACACGCGGTGCTCCACGTGTGCACGCACGGCGCGGGCCAGCACGACGGTTTCCAGGTCGCGGCCACGGCGGGTGAGTTCGGCCACGTCGTCGCGGTGCGATACTCGCGCCACGTCTTGTTCGATGATCGGGCCTTCGTCCAGGTCGCTGGTCACGTAGTGCGCGGTGGCGCCGATGATCTTCACACCACGGTCGTGTGCCTGCCGGTACGGGTTGGCGCCGATGAACGCGGGGAGGAACGAGTGGTGGATGTTGATCATGCGTCCGTACCACTTGTCGGCGAACCAAGGGGGCAGCACCAACATGTAACGGGCAAGGATGACGAGGTCGAGGTTCAACGAGTCGAGAAGGTCGGCGACGTTTTTCTCCTGTTCGGCACGGGCGTTTGTGCCGTCGCCCACTGCAATGTGCTCGTAGCGATAGCCAAAGGCCTCAACAAGTTGCCTGCTGTCGTTGTGGTTCGACACCACGGCCTGAATGTCGAGGCCCAGGTCGCCGTAACGCGACCGAGTGAGCAGGTCAGACAGGCAGTGCACCGTTTTCGACACCATGATTCCGGTGCGGGGTCGCCACGGCAGCTCGTTCAGTGTGAAGGTCATGCCGAACTTGGCGGCGATGGGGCCGAAGGCGGTCTTGAAGAACTGAAGATCCCGCGAGCCGTCATGGGTGAACTCGACACGCTGGAAGAACATCTGGTTGTGATGGTCGGTGTGCTGTTCAGCGTGCACGATGTTGCCGCCGTTCATCGACACCCATCCGGCCACATCGGCCACGATGCCCGAGGTGTCGGGGCACGAAATGAGGAGCACGGTGGTGTTCACAGCGAGTGGAGACGATGGGAATCGAACCCACGACCTCCTGCTTGCAAAGCAGGCGCTCTACCAATTGAGCTACGTCCCCGCAGGGCGCGCCAAACTCTATCGGCGAAAGGGTTTTCGGCGCAGCGAGGTTCGATTTTCGTCACGATTTGCGCCGAGAAACGCCGTCAGGCGGTGCGGCCCGCGAGATACGCGCCGACGAGGGTGACTGCGCAACCGACGATGGAAAGTGGGTCGACGGATTCGTCGCGGATGAGGCCACCAAGGGCGAGGGCGACGACGGGAATGAGGTAGGTGGTGACTGATGCGCGGGTGGCGCCGAGGCGACCGGCGTTGGAGACGGTCATGACATAGGCCAGGCCGGTGCCGAAGACGCCGAGGAGGGTGATCATGATGAGCGGCTGCCAGGCGAAGTCGATGTCGCCGATTCCGCTGAAGCCAAAGGGTGTGGTCATGACGAGTGCGGCGGCCTGGGCGCGCCAGAGGATGGGCAGCGAACCGTGTGCTTGTTGCAGAGGTAGCGCGACATTGAGCGAGAAGCCGTAGCAGGTGAGTGCGGCGACGATGAGGCCGATGCCCACGACGCTGGATGAGCCTTCGTCGAAGGAGGGGACGGCGATGACGATGACGCCCGCAAAACCCACGAGCAGGCCCTTGACCTGTGAGCGCGAAGCCTTCTTCTTGAAGACGAGAGCACCGACGATGGCGACGAAAAGCGGTGTGGCACCGTTCAACATGCCCGTGACACTCGACGACACGCGTTCCTCGGCGAAGGGGAACATGGTGAGGGGCACGGCCATCCACACCGCGGCGAGGGCGATGACGCGTGGCCAGGCACTGCGCGAGATGGGTGTGCGCGATGCAGGAACACAGGCAAGGGCGGCAAAGCCGAATGCGATGCGCATCGGGGTGATCATGATCGCGGGGAAGGCTTTGAGTCCTTCGGCGATGAAGAAGAACGAGGTGCCCCAGATGAGGCCGGGTGTGATGAGCCGCAACCAGTCAGTGGTGGTCGGTTGTGTATGCGAACTCACCCGAAGAATCTAGGTGCCGTTTCCTCATAGGGTGGGGGCATGGCCGAGTACACGTCGAACAATCCGAACATCCGCATGGGGTTGCAGATTCCCCTCTTCACGTATCCGGGTGGCACGTCGGCGACGATGTTCGACACCGTTGCGTCGATTGCGCAGGCCGGTGAGAAGGCCGGGTTCGACTCGGTGTGGGTGATGGACCACTTCTACCAGTTGCCCGGTTTGGGCCAGCCGCAAGAACCGATGTTCGAGACGTACACGATTCTCTCGGCGTTGGCTCCAGTGACGTCAAAGGTGCGCCTCGGAGCGATGGTTGGCGGAGTGACATACCGCAATCCTGCATTTGTGGCGAAGTCGGTGACGTGTCTGGATGTGATTTCTCGGGGTCGTGCGATTTGGGGCATCGGTGCGGGTTGGTTCGAACTTGAGCACAACGCGTACGGCTATGAATTCGGCACGTTCAGTCAGCGCTTCGAAAAATTGGAAGAAGCGTTGCAGATTGCCAAGAGCATGTTTGTGAACGACTCGACGACGTTCGACGGCAAGTGGTTCAAGGTCACCGACGCGTTCAACGTGCCCAGACCTGTGCAATCGGAGGGCATTCCGGTGTTGATCGGCGGTAGCGGTGAGAAGAAGACGCTGCGCATGGTGGCCCAGTACGGCGATGCGTGCAACGTGTTCGGTAACCCAACGCAGGTTCGACACTTGATGTCGGTGCTCGATGAACACTGCGAGCGTTTGGGCCGCAACCCGGCCGACATTTGCCGCACGCGTTTGGGCACGTTGGTGGTGGGCCGTACGAAGGAAGAAGCCTTGATGCGCATCGCCAAGCGTTACGGCGTGTCGTCGTTGGACGATTTGAAGGGCGAGCGCCTGGAGCGGATGAAGGCGATGATGATCATCGGCGACCGCGACACCGTGGGTGAAGAGGTATCGAACCTGATGGCGGCCGGCCTGGATGGTTTGATTTTCAACCTGCCCGATGCGCACGACCTCGAATCGGTGGCGCTGGCGGGCGAGATCCTTTCACCACTGTTAACGAAACACAGGGAGCATCGCAGTGGGTGACGATTTCTCGACGCAGGATGATGCAACACCTGCACCTGGGGGCGCCGAGAATCCTTCTGTGTGCATGGTGTACGACGACTCGTGCGCCATGTGTAGTGCTGCGGCGCGATGGGTGGGGCGAAACACCGATGTCGGACTGGTGCCGGGGTCGACTTCGGACTTGTCGGCCAAAGAGTTGGATGCTTCCGTGTGGCTCGTGGGTGAGGGTCGCCCGATAGGTCGTGCGTTGGCCGTTGCAGGCATTCTGAAGAGGTCGCGGCGATGGTGGTGGCGTGCGTGTGGACATGTGTTGTCGGTGTGGGGTGTGCGTCATGTGGGTGACGTCGTGTACCGCGTGATCGCGGCAAATCGCCACAGGTTCACGCGAAAACGGGGGTAATCTCGCCTGTACGGCAGGTGATCTCATCTACGCATTCCGGGTGATGAGACTGCCGCTGTTGGACGCGGGCGGTGCCTCCATTGGCCGGCTGGAGGACGTGGTCGTGGTATCGGGTCGCACGGCCGCAGCCCCACGGGTGCTGGGTTTTGTCGCCACCAGTCAGCGCCGACGCATTTTCGTGAACGCCAACCGGGTGGCCACGCTCGACAATTCGGGTGCCCGCCTGCGCAGCTGGGACATCGACTTCCACCCCTTCAAGGCCAAGGACGGCGAACGCCTGTTGCGGGTCCACGTCATCGACCAAAAAGTGGGCGACGAGGTGGTGTCGGACGTCGCGCTACGGGCCCGCGAAGACGGCCGCAGCGGTGGATGGGAAGTGGCGAAAGTGCGTCTCGCGCGCCGTAACGCGCTGCGCCGCCGGCCCACGTACAGGTTGGTTGACTGGAATGCGGTGCCGGCGTTGTTCGCCGCCACCACCGAAGCCGCGGCAGAGGCCGCACGCCTGCGCGACATGCACCCCAGCGACGTGGCGGGTGTCGTGCGTTCGCTGCCGCTGTTGCAGCGTCGGCAATTGGCCGAGGCGATGGACGACGAGCGTTTGGCCGACCTGCTGGAGGAGTTGCCCGAGGACGACCAGTTGCGCCTCATCGAAGGCCTCGACATGGAGCGTTTGTTGCACGTTCTCGACGAAATGGAATACGACGATCTTGCCGACTTGTTGGCCGAGATGCCGGGTGATCAGCGCACGCGCATCTTGGACAAGATGGACGAGGACGAAGCGGCCGTCATGCGCCAACTGCTCTCGTACCAGTCGGGTACGGCGGGCGCCTTGATGACACCCGATGTGATCGTGCTCGGCCCGAATGCCACGGTTGCCGAGGCGTTGGCCCATGTGCGCAACCCCGAGTGGTTGGTGTCGATTGCCGCACAGGTCTTTGTCACCAATCCCCCGTTCCGTGCGCCAACCGGCCGCTACCTGGGCGTGGTGCACATTCAGCGCTTGCTGCGCGAAGCGCCAAGCATGGAACTCGGCCGGTGCCTCGACCAGGAACCAACGATCACGCCCGAGGCCACTGACGGCGAGGTCGCCGAAATGTTGGCGTCGTACAACATGATGGCGATGGGTGTGTGCGACGAAGCAGGGCGTCTTCTGGGCGCCATCACCGTCGACGATGTTCTCGACCGCACGCTTCCCACTGACTGGCGCCAGCGTCGACGTCAGGCGGCTTCGTGATGCGTCGCCGTGAAGACTTGACGATGCCGCGTCGACGTCGGCGCTTCGGCGTCCACTACGACCCCGATGCATTCGGCCAGTTCAGCGAGTCGATCGCGCGCACCCTGGGTACCGCTCGTTTCTTGTTGTTCCAGAGCGTGGTTGCCGTGTTGTGGCTGTCATGGAACATTTCCGTGCCCGACGACTGGAAGTTCGACCCGAACCCGTTCGGTGTCCTCACCCTGGCGCTGTCGTTGCAGGCTGCCTATGCGGCACCCCTGATCCTGCTTGCCCAGAACCGTCAGGAGGACCGCGACCGCCAGCAAAGCGAGGTCGACCGGTCGGTTGCCTCACGTACCCAGGCCGACACCGAGTTCCTCGCTCGCGAGTTGGCCGCCGTGCGTCTGGCGTTGGCCGACATGGTGACGATGGACGAACTGCGCGACCAATTGGAAAGACTGGGCGACCAAGTGGCCGAGATCAACGGTCGACTCGGCCGGCAACCCGACGCACAGCATCAGCCGTAGCGGCCGAGTACTCGACGGGCTTGCCGAGGGTGACGAAGTGATCGCCGTCGAGTTCGATGACATCGGCCTGCATTGCCTTTGCCAGTTCGCGCTGACGTGGAACAGCCACCAGTTGGTCTTTCGTGGTCAGCAAATACGCAGCGGGTACGCCAAGGGTGCCGGCCCAGCCGCGCGAGTCGTACTTGGCAAGTGCTCGGCCGGCACGACTGACGATCCAACCGTCGTTGCGGCGAATCTCGCCGATCAACCACGGGATGTATTTCGCGACGTGGCTGTCCGGATGCACCGTTCGATTGAGTGCGACATTGAGAACGCGTGGCGTGGTGACGTTGCGCATCAACGGTGACACGGCGCTTTGGAAGAACCACGTGAAGCGGTCACGGCGCGTGGCGCGCCACTCCATCGCAGTGGCCTGCAACACCATGCCGGCAACAAGCTCGGGGTGGCGATGCGCAAGGTGCAGGGAAATCGGGCCACCCATGGAATAGCCGACGGTGATCACCTTGTCGATGTTGAGCCAACGCACGAGTGCCGCGGCGTCGTCGGCGCATTCTTCGAGGCTGAAGGTGCGGTTCGGTCGCAGGCCCCGGCCGTGGCCACGGTGGTCGATACCGATGAATGAATGGTGCTCGGCGAGTTCTTGGTAGGCGGTGAAGAACTGCGTATCGCTCGATGCGGTCCAACCGTGCAGCAGCAAGAGTGTCGGTGCGCTCGGATCGGGGTGCTGGTGATGACGGAAGAACATCTCGCCGCGGTCGGGCAACACCACGAGACGCGCCTCGGGCAACCACGGAATGGGTCCACTGTTGCGCACCAGCCACTTGTTCGCTTTCACGTGCACCTTGTCATTTGCATTGGGCGCATCTTCCCACGAGATCGAGACGGTGGTGGTGCAATGTGAAGCCACTGCGCTTGGCGAGTTTCTCCAGTGCTTCGTCGAGTTGTCGTTCGATGGCGGGCGGCACGGTGACGTCGAGCATCGCACCGCATTCTTCGCAGAGCAGGTGGTGGTGGTGGCCGATCAGGTCTTCGGCGAGTTCGAAACGACCGAATTCGTAGTTGCCGACGATGCGCGTCACCACACCTGCGGCTTCCAGTACCGACAGATTGCGATAGATCGAACTCTGCGGCAGGTCGTCGGTGAGGCCTTGGATTTCCTGAATCGACACCGGCCCGCCGGCGCAACGCAACGCGGCGACAAGTGCGCGGCGCGCAGGGGTATAACGCTGATCGGAGGCGACGAGCCGAGCCAACACCACATCGTCGAGTTCGCTCACTAGTGCACCCCTTGGAAAACCTGAATGCGGATACCGGTTTGCATAATGTCGTCGAGAATGTCGTTGTTCGGCAACACCGCGTCACCAAGGGCAAGGACGCCGGGTGCAATCGGTGTGCCGAAGTGGGCCTGACGACGCAGTTCATGTGCGGCCGAGGCGGCGGTCGAACCCGCGATCTGTGCCATGGGGTGTGCGGTGCCGGCCACTTCGACGGCGCGCTCCCCCGCACGCACACCGCGCACCTCGACCCGCAGTGCACCCATGTCGCCACCCACGCGGGGCGGGGTGAGCATCGGCAGGCGTGCGGTCAGACGGTCACGACGGGTGGCTGAGGTGCGCGCGCTGATGCGGCCAAGGTGTGGGAAGGCGTGTTTCACCAACAACGGGTCGGCAAGGTCGCCTCGGTAGCAGTCACGCGAGCCAATCGGTTCGGGGAACCAACACAACTCGCGGCCACTGCCCGCGGGGCGGCGCAGCCAGTCGTCTTCGTGCCAGCCAAGTGCGGTTCCCGACAACACCTCGTGGTGCTGACGGGCGCATTCGGGGCCACCCGTGCCGTGCACCGCGATGTGGACTTCGTCGAAGGACTCGAACTTGGCGCCGAGGTACGACACCAGTAGCCCGGACAATCCCGGTGAGCACGCCGCACCGACGATGAGGGTGCGGCCGGCAGCGAGCGCGTCGCCGTGGAGGTCGAGCAGTGCGAGCACGTCTTTGGTGTCGTCGCTCACCGACACCACGTGGCAACCCGCTTCGAGGAAACGCCGTGCAGTGCGCACGTGGTCACCCGCATGGGCCAATAAGACCACTTCGGTGAGCACCGGGTCGACTTCGTTCACGGTGTTGTGCGACACCGAACGCACTTCGTGGCCGCGGCGACGCAATTGGTCGGCGGCGTGGGTTCCCACCAGGCCGGTGCCGGCAACGACGATCACGGGTGCCTACTTGGGCGAAGCAATGTCGCGCCAGCCACCCTGCTGGGGCGGCACGCCACCCTTGCCCTTGACCCGCAACGCGGCGGCAATGGCACCAGCGACGCCCAACGCTAGGAGAGCCCGACGGATGAACTTCATGGTGGGGCTACCAAGAATCGAACTTGGGACCTCATCCTTATCAGGGATGCGCTCTAACCAACTGAGCTATAGCCCCGCAGTGTTCACTGCAGGTGAGGAAGCCTAACGGTCGGATTCACCGCCCTCAACCGAACTCTCCGGGAGTGAGGTCGTGGGGTCTTGTACCCGCAGGACCACTTCCTCTTCCAGGACGGTCACCCGTATGCCGCCAACCAGGTCGGCAATGAGGTTGAAGATGGTTGCGACGAGGACGGCAAGACCGGTGAGGAGAAACACGAGCAGCAGACCGATGACCCAGAGGTTGCGGAACAACTGACCGCCGTCGAAGGTGAAGGTCTCCCAGCCGAACGACTCCATGAAGCGCTCGACGTTGTCGATGGTGCCCGTGGCGCGTGCGACGTTCCATAGCAGCACGCTGGCGACGAGAACGACGAGATACACCGCGAAGTGGAAGATGATCATCACCTTGAACACGCTCCACGGGTCGATGTCACGCACGACGCGGGTGACGCGTCGGACACGGGGTTGTGGCGCATTGCGGGGCACGAGTTGAGTTTACGGCCGCGAGTTCAGGCCTTGTCGATGGCGGAACTACGGGTCGCCTCTGCGGCGGTGCGCAACCACGACGTTCTCGTTGAAGTAAAGCCAACGTCCCGCGCGCGGCGGCAAGGGGAACGAGCGCTGAACGGTGGGTTCGAGACCGACCGAGCGGCACAGTTCGGCGAGTTTCGGTCGATCGAAGAACGTCACGTGTGTGTCGTCGTGGGCTTGGCCCTTTTCTTGCGGACAGATCATGATCGTGGTTCCCGATTCAGAGAGATAGGGGAGATACGACAAAACCAGTCGGGTGGCACCTTCAAATGACAGGTGTTCCAGGAGATGCGACATCAGAAGCACGCCGAAAGATCCGTGCCCGAAGTTCTTGTTCGCGCGGAACTCGTCGGTCGTGAACGCATTGAACCCGGCTTTGCGACACAACTCGACGACAAATTCGTTGTGATCTATTCCAACGGCGTCGAGTCGGTCGAGGAATCGCAGATTGCGGCCCGCACCACACCCGATGTCGAGCACCCGCTGATCTCCGACCAGTTTTCGGATGTGCCAACGGTAGGGATCGACCAACTGAAACATCCGCTTCCACCGCCGGCCTTCTGCACGTGCCAGATAGTCCGCATACGAAGAGGACTCGGTGCCCATCGAATGTCTAGTTTACTTACTCACCAAGAGTCCGTGGCCACAGCCGAGGCGCGCATGCCGTTGACCTGCACCGTTACTTCGATGAACTCGTTGTCGTCACCGAAGCGGCGGGTTGCCACGATCTCCGCACCGTTGCGCACGGCGAAAGTTCGAGCGAGTACGTCGCTGTTCGACGCGGCGGCGAGTGCGGCTGCATCAGCGGCGATTTGTGCGCGCAACACCGAGACCTGTTTGTGTGCGTTGTTCCCAAAACCCTGCAGCAGGAAGATGCAGAGAACTGCGGTGGTGAGAAATCCGAACACGAACGAGTGTGTGCGTATTCCTACCCTTCGTCGCTGGAGAGAATCGGCGCGACGGAGGCGACGCTTTGTCCCTCGTCGAGGGACATGACACGGACACCGGTGGCGTCGCGGCCTTGACTGCTGATTTCCCTGACGGGCATGCGAATGGTGACCCCTCCCGAGGAAATGGCGACGATCTCGTCTTCGATTCCCACCATGAAGGCGGCGGCGACGCGGCCTTTCTTGCCGGTCAGCTTGATGCCGATGACGCCCTGGCCGCCGCGACCTTGGCGGTTGAACCTGTCGATCTGCGTGCGCTTGCCGTAGCCGGCCTCGGTGACGATGAGGATCGCCGAGTCGTCCTTGGCGACGTCGCAGGAGACGACTTCGTCGTTGGCCCTCAATTTCATGCCGCGGACACCGGCGGCGGCGCGACCCATCGGACGCACGTCTTCTTCGGTGAAGCGAATGGTCTGTCCACTACGGGCAACCATGAAGATGTCGTCGTTGCCGTTGGTTTCGATGACACGCTTGAGTTCGTCACCCGGTCGCAGGTTGAGGGCGATGATGCCGTCGCGGCGTGACGAGTCGTATTCGCCGAACGCGGTTTTCTTGACCTGGCCCTGCTTGGTTGCAAAAAAGAGATAGCGCTCGCCCGGGAACTCGCGGGTATCGATGATGGCCTGCACGACCTCACCCGGTTGCAGTGGCAGTAGGTTGACGATGGGTATGCCCTTGGCGGTGCGCTCACGTTCGGGGATGTCGGCGGCGCGAAGCTTGTAAACCCGGCCCCTGTTGGAGAAGAACAGCAGGTAGGCGTGTGCCGTGGTGAAGATGACATGGCGGACGATGTCGTCGGCCTTCAACTTCGCACCGGCGACTCCACGGCCACCGCGGCCCTGTGTGCGGAACGAACTGGCGCTGACGGCTTTCACGTACTGCGCCTGGGTCATCACGATGACAAGTTCCTTGTCATCGATGAGATCTTCGATACTCATCTCGCCCGAGTCGGCGACGATCTTGCAGGCGCGTGGCGTGGCGAATTCTTTCTTCACCTCGGCGAGTTCCTTCGAGATGAGCGCACGCAGCACCTGGGGGTTGTTGAGGATTTCCTCGAGTTCCCGGATCTTGGTGTTGAGGGCTTCGATCTCAGTCTCGATGTCGATGCGTGAGAGCTTGGTGAGCTGGCGCAATTGCATGTCGAGGATGTCGATGGCCTGGCGCTCGGAGAAGCCATAGGGCTTTTTCATCAACTTGTCCTTGGCCGCGGCCGCATCGTCGCTGGCCCGGATCAACTTGATGATCGCGTCGATGACATTGAGCGCCTTGAGGCGGCCTTCGAGGATGTGCTGGCGATCCTTGGCCTTGCCGAGCCGGTACTCGGAGCGACGGGTGATGACGTCGACCTGGTGGTTGACATAACCCTCGATGGCCGTGCGCAGGTTGAGTGTGCGGGGCACGCTGTCGACGAGGGCCACCATGTTGATGGGGAACGACGACTGCAGCTGCGTGAGCTTGAAGAGGTTGTTGAGCACGACATTGGCGTTGGCGTCGCGCTTGAGGGTGATGATGAGGTTGGTTTGGCCACCCGAGGAGTTGTCGTTGACGTCGGCAATGCCGTCGAGTTCGCCGCCGTCGACGAGTTCCTGGATGCGCGCGGCGATGGACGAGCAGCTGGTTTGGTAGGGCAGTTCGGTGACGATGATCTGCATCTGGCCGCGACGGCCTTCTTCGATGCTGGCCTTGGCGCGCACCTTCACCGAGCCTCGGCCCGTGCGGTAGGCCTCGTAGATGCCGGCAAGTCCGAGGATCGTGCCACCCGTGGGGAAGTCGGGGCCCTTCACGAACTTCATCAGGTCATCGGGTGTGGCGTCGGGGTTCTCGATGAGGTGGAGCGTGGCGTCGATGACCTCACCCATGTTGTGGGGCGGGATGCTGGTGGCCATGCCGACGGCGATGCCCTGACTGCCGTTGACCAGCAGGTTGGGGAAACGTGCCGGCAGAACGAGGGGTTCTTCGGTGGTCCCGTCGTAGTTGGGCAGCATGTCGACGGTGTTCTCGTCGATGTCCTGGAGCAGCAACATTGCCAGTGAATGCAGTCGCGCTTCGGTGTACCGCGAAGCGGCGGGGCCGAAGTCGGGCGAGCCGTAGTTGCCGTGGAAGTCGATGAGTGGGTGACGCAGCGAGAAGGGTTGAGCCATGCGCACGAGTGCGTCATAGATGGCACCGTCGCCGTGCGGGTGATAACGCGCCATCGTGTCGCCGGTAACCCGGGCGCATTTGACAAAGGGGCGATCGGGCCGGAATCCCTGCTGCTCCATGTCCCAGATGATGCGACGGTGCACGGGCTTCAATCCATCGCGCACGTCGGGCAGGGCGCGCGACATGATGACCGACATCGCATAGTCGAGGAAGGAACGCTCCATCTCGTCTTGCAACGGGACCGGCTGGATTGCGTCGGGTGGTTCCAAAGGTATGTTCGTCATCGTTCGGTTCCCTTGAACTTAGAAGTCGAGGTTGCGGACATCGCGAGCATTGGTGGTGATGAAATTCTTGCGGCTCTCGACGTCGTCACCCATCAGCACGCTCATCACCTCGTCGGCCAGAGCCGCTTCTTCGACGGTCACCTGCAGGAGTGTGCGTGAGAGCGGGTCCATCGTGGTGCTGCGCAGTTCCTGCCAGTCCATTTCACCGAGACCCTTCAGGCGCTGGAATTCCTTCTTGTGGTTCGGCTTGTCGGACAGGAACGCGGCCTTGGCGACATCGTCTTTGAGATAGATCTTTTCCTTGCCGATCTCGGTTGAATAGAGCGGCGGCTGGGCGATGTAGACGAAACCGGCCTCGACCATCGACCGCATCTGTCGGTAGAAGAACGTGAGGAGCAAGGTGCGGATGTGGCTGCCGTCGACGTCGGCGTCGGCGAGTGCGATGACCTTGTGATAGCGGGCCTTTGATACATCGAACTCGTCACCCACGCCGCCGCCGATGGCGGTGATGAGGGCCTGGATTTCGTTGTTCTTCAGCATCTTGTCGAGGCGCGCACGCTCGACGTTGAGGATCTTGCCGCGGATGGGCAGAATCGCCTGCACCCGCGGGTCGCGGGCATCCACGGCGGTGCCGCCGGCCGAGTCGCCTTCGACGATGAACAACTCGCTCTCTTCGGGGTCGCCGCTGCTGCAATCCTTCAGCTTGTCGGGCATACCGGCACCCGAGAGTGCGGTCTTGCGGCGCACCGCATTGCGGGCATTCTTGGCCGCGATGCGGGCCTGGGCTGCGGCAACGGCCTTCTTCACGACCTTGTTCGCCTCGGTGGGGTTTTCGTCCATCCACTCGGCAAGCGACTTGTTGGTCGCCTTCTGGACGAATGAGCGCATCGGCACGTTGCCCAACTTGGCTTTGGTTTGGCCCTCGAACTGGGGTTCGCGGAGCTTGACCGAGATGATTGCGGTCATGCCCTCGCGGATGTCTTCGCCGAGGAGGTTTTCGTCCTTCTCCTTCAACAGGCCCTTGTCGCGGGCGTACTTGTTGACCACCGAGGTGAGGGCTGTCTTGAAGCCCTCGACGTGCATGCCGCCCTCGGTGGTGGAGATGCCGTTGGCGTAGCCGTGGATGCCTTCGTAGTAACCGGTGTTCCACTGAACGGCGATGTCGAGCTGCATACCCTCGGCTTCGTCCTCTTCTTCGTAGTGGGCGACCTTGCCAAAGAGCGCCTCTTTCGAGGCGTTCAAGTGTTTCACGAAGTCGACGATGCCGCCCTTGTACTGGAAGGTCTCTTTTCTTTCCTTGCCGGGACGCTCGTCGATGAAGTTGATGGCGAGGTTCTTGTTGAGGAACGCCATGGTCTGGAGGCGCTCGGTGACCGTTCGTGAGACGAACTCGACGCCCTCAGCCAAGAAGACGGTGGGGTCGGGCCAGAAAGTGACCGAGGTGCCCGTGGTGCGGCCGCGCGCCGGAGTCGCGCCCACCTTGCCCACCTTGCCCTTCATCTTCCCGCCGTTTTCGAACTCCAACAGGTACCGGTGACCCCCGCGGTCGATTTCCACCGACACGCGGGTGGAGAGGGCGTTGACGACCGAGACACCCACGCCATGGAGACCGCCCGACACCTTGTAGCCCTCGCCGCCGAACTTGGCGCCGGCGTGGAGAACGGTGAGCACGACTTCGGCTGCACTTTTCCCCTTGTGGGGGCCTGACGGATAGGGATCGACGGGGATACCGCGTCCGTTGTCTTCGACACGGCAACCACCGTCGTCTTGGAGCACGACGTTGATGGTGTCGCAGAAGCCGGCCATGGCTTCGTCGATGGAATTGTCCACGACTTCCCAGATCAGGTGGTGCAAGCCGGCAAGGCCCGTGGAGCCGATGTACATCCCCGGACGCTTGCGGACCGGGTCGAGACCCTCGAGGACTTGGATGTCTTTCGCACCGTAATCAGCACTGGGTTTCTTGGACCGAGAAGCGGTCGCGGACTCGGTTTTGCTCACTGCGAAATCCTACCTTCTGCACCATGTCGCACGGGTGATCGAGGACGATATTGGTGGGGTAATTCGCCCCGATTTCATCGGCTTTTTTGGCGCACCTGAATGTGTGCAATGGGGGTGCCTGTTCGTTCACTCAACCGGCGACGAACGTCGCCTTCGAGGAACTTGAATTGTGTCGCCCACGCGGCGTCGGATGACTCGACATACAGCACGCCTTCATCGAGACGCACGGGCTGAATGTGTCGGGCAATATCGTTGCCGACGACCTCGTCCCATGCCGCGAACACCGAGCCCACCGCTTCGGGCGAGTCCATTTTCAAGCGCCGCAAAAGCTGCGCCATCGTGGTGGCGAGGTTGATCGGTTCGTTCGTCATTTGTGTTGGTCGCTCATGTCAGTTGTTCGTGACGGTGCCGGCAGCGATGTGGAGTATGCGATCAGGGTGTGCGGTGGTGGGAAGACCCGAGGCCGAGGTGATGATCACCTGGCCCTTGGGCATGTGCGTGAGGAGAGCCGTCGCGCGGTCGGGGTCGAGCTCGGACAGCACGTCGTCGAGCACGAGCACGGGAGGTGAACCCATCGTGTCGGTGACAAGGCGGTGTGTGGCCAGGCGCAGGGCCAAGGCGAGGGTGCGCTGTTCGCCCTGCGAGGCGTGGGTGCGCGCCGGGAGGCCGTTGACCGACATTTCCAGGTCGTCGCGGTGCGGGCCCGTGGTTGTCAGGCCGCGACGCAGGTCCTCGGCGCGGGAGGCGGCAAGCGCGCGGGCCAGGCCAATACGACGCCACTCGGGCTCATAGACAAAGTCAATCGGCGTCACCTGGGTGGCGAGGTCCTCGTAGGCACGAGTGACCATCGGCTGCAACTGCGCCACGAGGTGCGCGCGGGCGTCGCCCCATTGGCCCCCGACTTCGGCGAGTTTTTCGTCCCACACGTCGAGAGTGAGGGTTTCGTCGCCCGACAAGGCCGACGGGTTGGTCTTCCAGCCGATTTGTTTGAGGAATGCGTTGCGTTGACGAACGATGCGGTCCACCTCGCGGCGCATGGTGTCGTTGCGCGCTGCGACGGCAACGAGGGCGTCGTCGAGGAACCTGCGCCGCTCACCAGGCCCACCTTGAATGAGTGCGAGATCCCCCGGTGAAAACACGGTGGTGCGCATGACTCCCAAAAGGTCTCGTGCGCGCACGAGACGTTGCTTGTTCACCTGCACGCGGTTGCGGCCGGTGCGGGTCAGCTCGGCCTCGATCAACACTTCCCTACCGTCGGGATGACGTACCTGCGCACGCACGATCGCAGTGTCCTCACCGTTGCGAATCAGCACGTCGACGGGGACACCCCGGAAACTTTCGAGTGTCGCAAGGAACGTGAGCGCCTCGGCGAGATTGGTCTTGCCTTGGCCGTTCGCGCCGATCAGGGCCGTGGTGCCGGGCGTGAAATGAACCTCGGCAGCGGCATAGTTGCGGAAATTGGTGAGCTCGAGATGCTCGACGATCATCTCGTACCGTGCGTCAGATGCGCTGGGGCATCAGCAGGTAGAGGTACTCACTGTCCGTATCGCCCGACGCGGTGATGACCGCAGGTCGCGCCGGGTCGATCGTCTTGATGATCACATCGTCGGTCGGAATCGCGTCGATACCTGCGGCGAGGTAATCGGAGTTGAAAGCGATCGTGATGTCTGTGCCGCTGTAGACGCCATCGAGGTCCTCTTCGAATTCATCGTTGTCTTTCGTACCGGCCGTCAGCTTCAGGCCGTTGCCGGTCATCGCCAGACGCACGGGACCCTGGTCCTTGGCGAGAATGCGTGCGCGGCGCAATGCGTCGAGTAGCGCATCGCGACCTGTCGTGATCGCGTTCGGGTAGGTCCCGCTGAGCAGGTTCTTGTAGTTGGGGTACTCATTGGTGAGGATGCGCGTGGTCAGCTTGGTACCACCGACGTCGAAGGTGACGGAGTTGTCATCGAGGCTGATCGCGGCCTCGGTGGCGCCCGACAAAAGGCGCTGTACCTCGCTGAGCGCCCGACTGGGGATCAGTACCTTGGTTGAGGCGGCAATCACGATCGATGTGACGTCACGCACCGCGAGACGGTACGAGTCGGTGGCGACGAGGCGCAGGCTGCCCTCCTCGCCGGTCAACAACACACCGGTGAGTGCAATGCGCATCTGGTCCCCGCTGGCTGCCCGCACGACCTGTCGCAACGCTTCCCCAAATTCGCCTGCCGGGACGCTAAATGGTGCACCCGCAGAGGGGGTGACGTTCGGGAAGTCCAGAGCGTTGTACGTGGGAACGGTGAATTGCGAGCGGCCGCTTTTCACTGCGAGTGACTCGGCTGTCGCCTCGAGGGTGATCTTTCCCTCGGGAAGGGAACGCACGATGTCGTTGAGCAACTTCGCGCTGATGAGGCTGACACCGTCACGGTCGCCGCCGACTGGGAGCGTGGCCTGCAGGGTCATGTCGTTGTCGGTCGACGTGAGATGCAGCACATCACCCTTGACCTGTAGTCGCACACCCGACAGCGCCGGCAGTGCACCCACGCGACCCGAAGCGATGCGTGAGGCGAGTCCGAGTGCTTCGGCCAGTTGTTCACGTTCAGAGCGAAATTTCACGGGTGTCCTGCCTTGTGTGCGGCCCGGCGCATTGCCTTGGTCGGATGGGTGATAAATCGATAATGCCTGTAATAAGGCCTGTGAATTGTGGATGAACCGCCTCGGCGCCAATACCGGCGCGGAAAGAGGCCAGCGCACGTTGTCCCCACTTTTCCACATCTGCGGGCGAACACATGATTGCCCCGGTGGACAACCCCGGGCTTGTGCCCACCGCTGCGCAGGTTGTACCAGCGGTGGGGAACATGTTGTCCCCAACGGAAACGAGACGCACAGCGTTCATTACCATCAACCCTTCTTCGACCGACGGATGAGTTCGGTGACCTGGTCATAGACCTGTTTGCGCTCGGCCATCAGGCGCTGCACCTTCTCCACGGCGTGAATGACCGTGGTGTGATCACGGCCCCCAAAGAGCCGGGCCAGCGACGGGTAGCTGAGCTCGGTTTGCTCACGCATCACGTACATCGCGACCTGTCGGGCCATGACGAGCGGTCGCTGTCTGCTCTTGCCGCGCAGGGCATCGACGCTGTAGCCGAGGTACGAGGCGATGTCCTGGAGCATTTCGGTATCGGTCTTTTGTCGTGACATCGACTCGGCGAGGAGATCACCCAACAGTTCCTGGGCGGTAGTGACCGTCATCTGGATGCGGTTGAGGGCCGCATAGGCGGTGACGCGGATGAGGGCACCTTCGAGTTCACGAATGTTCGAGGTGATGTTCGCTGCGACGAACTCGAGTACGTCGTCGGGTACCTTCGAGCCATTGCGTTCGGCATAATTGCGCAGGATCGCGAGCCGCGTTTCGAGATCCGGGGGCTGGATGTCGGTGATCAGGCCCCAGCGGAACCGGCCCCGCAGGCGGTCTTCCAACGTCGGAATCGCGTCGGGCACACGGTCGGAGGAAATGACGATCTGCTTGTTCGCACCGTGCAAAGAGTTGAACGTGTGAAAGAACTCTTCCTGCAGACCCTCCTTGCCTTCCATGAATTGGATGTCGTCGATCAGCAGCACGTCCACCTCGCGGTAGCGACGCTTGAATGCAGTGGTCGTGTTGGTGCGGATCGCGTCGACGTATTCATTCATGAAGGTTTCCGTCGAGACGTAACGCACCTCATAGTGGGCGTAGTTCTGTTGCACATATTCACCGATGGCGTGCAACAAGTGCGTCTTGCCAAGACCCGCGGATCCGTAAATGAAAAGCGGGTTGTAGGAACGGGCCGGTGTCTCGGCCACGCGGTGTGCGGCGGCCAGCGCGAACTGGTTCGACGCACCTTTCACGAACGTGTCAAAGGTGTAGCGCGGGTTCAAGCCGGTTGCCTGGCCACGGGTTTCGGTTTTCATTGCGACGCCACTCGGGGCATCGGGTGATGATGTGCTTGAGGTCAGTCGAGCAAGTTCGGCGTCGAAATCGATGTCGGGAAGGTCGATGTCAATTTCGTTGTCGATCGGAGCAATGTCGACATGCAACTGGCGTTCGCTCTCGTCGATCTCGGCGAGCGCGTCGAGCACGAGTTGTAGATAGCGCGTGAGAATGCGTTCGCGAACGTGGCCGTTGGGCACTTGTAGGTGCAGCATCGTGTCGTTCGAGGCGAGCGCAGTCACGTCCTGAAAGGTCGACAGCCACACCGCCTCAGACACCTGAGCCCGCAAAAGTGTGGACACGGCCGTCCACACGGTTTCGTGTTCTGCCATTTCCGGCACCCCCTTTCATTGTTCACTTTGAAGCACGCTTTTTAACTTTTATTCCAAATTGCAGTGCTGTATCTCCAGTTGTTATCCACATAGTTATCCACAGGGTGTGGAAGGCACTCCGAGGTCTCGAAATCCCTCCAAAACCTTTGTATTACAAGGCGGAGCGAGGACTGTAGCAGATTATCCACAGGCCGAAAAACTGACCGACACCAGAATCACCCACGGCGTGCAGATCGGATAAATCCCCTCTAGTCTTTGCCCGTCGGTTGACGTTTTTCTGGTCGCCTCGCTCTTTCGCCCCGGCCACCGACATCACATCTGTCTCGAAGGATTCCCCATGAAGCGCACGTTCCAGCCCAACAATCGCCGCCGCGCCAAAAAGCACGGCTTCCGCGCCCGTATGAAGACCCGCGCCGGCCGCGCCGTCTTGAAGTCCCGTCGGGACAAGGGCCGCTACCGCCTGTCCGCTTGATCGGCCGTATTCACGAACGCAGCGTTTTCGCCCGCCTGAGGCGCGAGGGCTCGTTCTGTCGGTCCGGTCCCCTGTGGTGCTCCGTGCTTGTCGACCCAACCCTGACCCGTCCCCATGTGGCCTATGCCCTTGGTCGACCCCTCGGCTCGGCCGTGTCGCGCAACCGCCTGCGCCGCCGCCTGCGTGAAATCCTGGCCTCTCACGAAACATCCATGACACCTGGCTGGTACCTCTTTGGGGCCGACGCCCCCGCTTTGAGCATGAGCTTTGCCCAGTTGTCGGACGCAGTGCCCGCACTTGCGGTCCGCGCCTCGTCGCGCAACCTCACCCGACGGGACGGTGCCCGATGAGCCGCACTGCAGGCGATGTCCGAGGGTCCCATCGGACATTCAACGATCGTTGCCTGTGCGCGATCGAGTGGTATCAGAAAGCCTTCGCCTACAAGCCGTCGCCCTGTCGGTTTTCGCCGTCGTGCTCGAACTACGCCCATGAGGCGTTCGCCAAGCATGGCACCGCACGCGGATTTCGCCTGACCCTGCGCCGCCTCTCGCGCTGCCGTCCCTTCGGGCCCTCGGGTTGGGACCCGGTGCCCGAACCCACCGATGTTTCCCCGCAGAGAAAGTAGGAACCGTGTTCCAAGCAGCAGCCTGGCTGGTAAGCCAGTTTTACGGTCTCGTCAACAGTTACGCCGGCGCGATTGCGCTCGTGGCTGTCACGATCATGGTGATTCTCACCCCGCTGACGCTCAAGAGCACGAAGGGCATGCTCGAGATGCAGCGTCTGCAACCCGAGATGAAGCGTCTGCAGCAGGCCCACCGCAATGACCGCCAAAAACTCAACGAAGAGATGATGAAGCTCTACCAAGAGCACAAGGTCAACCCGCTCTCCTCATGCCTGCCGTTGCTGGCGCAGATGCCGGTGTTCATCATCATGTTCCGCGTCCTGATTGGTCTCACCCGCATCAAGGACGGGACGTTCAACCCCGGCTACATCTCGAAAACCTCCGACTTGTATCTGTCCCTCGACAACCGCAACGAAATGCTCTCGCTTGGTTTGGACCTGGCCAAGACGCCCGCCAACGTCATGGGGGAAGATTTTCTGCGCGGCGTCCCCTACGCGCTGCTCGTGGTTGCCCTGGCGGGTCTGTATTTCGTGCAGCAGCGCATGATCGCCTCGCGCACCGTCTCCCCGACGATGTCGCCCGTGCAGGCAAAAATCATGCAGTACCTGCCGGTCGCCTTTGCGGTGTTCCAGGTGTTCTTGCCGACGGGGCTCGTTGTGTACTACGCAACGCAGGCGATCATTCGCATCGTCCAGCAGTGGTACATCACACGCCGTTTCTACGGCAACGACAATGCCATCGGCCGCCAGGCGATGGCGGCCAGTGAGACTGCGCGCCAAATGGCAAAAGAGGACAAAGCCAACAAAGGCAAGCCGGACAAGGGTTCGACCAAAAAGGACGAGACAGCAAGGGATTCTGCTCCTCCGATTCAAAGCCGCCGTGTCACACCGCCGAAGAATCGGCCGACACCATCGGGCAACCGCCCCGGCCGCCCCGTGCCGCCATCGAAGCGACCGAAGAAGTAATCATTCAATCAATTAATCCCCTCGACAAGTAAGGACACGAACCATGGAATGGGTTGAAACAACCGATCGCACGATCGAAGAAGCCAAGAACGCCGCCCTCGAGATGCTCGGCGTGGATGTTGAGGACGCCGAGTTCGAAATCATCGAAGAGCCCAAGCCCGGTCTGTTCGGTCGCACCCGCGGCGAGGCCCGCGTGCGCGCCCGCGTGCGCCCGACCCAGGTGCGCCCGAAGACCGAGCGCCGCGACCGCCGCCGCGAAGGTGGACGCGAGAACGATCGCAGTGAAGGCAACCGCAATGGTGGCCAGAAGCGCAATGGCGGCCGTGCGCAGGGTGGTGGCGAACGCAAGCCCCGGCCCGAGCGCGAAACCCGTCCCCCCCGTGAACCCCGCGAAGAGCGCCCCAAGGGCGACCCGGTCGACCCCGCTGTCGTCGGGGCCCAGGCTGTCAGTTTCCTCGAGGGTGTAACCGCGGCCTTTGGCCTGTCGGGCGAGGTCGTGTTGGTGCGCGGGGATGGAGAGCTGGAAGTTCAGGTGAACGGTGAGGATCTGGGCCTGTTGGTGGGTCCGAAAGGCAACACTCTGCTCGCCCTCCAAGACCTGACCCGCGTTGTTGCCCAGCACCGCCTCGGCGACCACGATGCGCGGCTGCGCATCGACGTGGCCGGCTACCGCGAGCGCCGTCGCGATGCCCTGCGTCGCTTTGCATTGAAGGTCGCCAGCGATGTCGTGGAGAGCGGCAAGCCCCGCGTGCTCGAACCGATGGCCTCGGCAGATCGCAAGGTTGTCCACGACTCTCTGGCCGAAATCGACGGCGTCACCACCCGCTCGCGCGGTGAAGACCCCTATCGCCAGATCGTGGTCGAGCCCGTTGCGGACTGATCCATGCCGCGCTCGGTCCACGACGTCCTCGTCGAAGCCCAGCGCATAGGAGCCTTGGGGCCTCGCCCAGTCGTCGCCGTCATCGCCCACGCCCAGGCATTCGTCAGCGCATTACCGCCCGAGACCCGCCGCATTATCGACCTCGGGTCGGGGGCTGGGGTGCCGGGCCTCGTGGTGGCTGACGCATGTCGTGAGTCGTCCGTGGTCTTGGTCGACCGACGAGCCAAGCGCACCGATGCCCTGACCCTGGCTGTGGCCAGTCTCGGTTGGCGTGACCGCGTCAGCGTCATCTGCGGTGACGTCGAGAGCCTGGTTCGCGACCCCCTCCACGCCGCCTCATACGATGCAGTGATCTCTCGCGGGTTCGGACCTCATGAAATGACGTTGCGCCTGTCGGCTGGACTGGTGCGTCCGGGCGGGGTGGTGGTGGTCAGTGAACCCCCCGAAGGAGAGCCGAACCGCTGGTCGGCCAACCTTGTGAAATCCCTCTCATTGACGGGCCCCGAACGTCTCGGCGCCGTGGCGAGATTCTGTCGGATTTGAACCGACAAAAAAAGCGGAGGGTCCGAGAACTTCTCTGTTTGTTCCACGTGGAACATCAAAACCAGCCGAAAACTGGACATTTTCGACGAAAATAGGCCAAAGTGGTCCTCAAACGATGTTCCACGTGGAACATTTCGCCGGCGAACACCATCTGAGCATCCTCCGCCTTTTCAGACCCGGTGGCTAGGGTTGGGGCATGGACATCCCTCGAGGACCTCGCATTATTGCCGTCTCGAACAACAAGGGCGGCGTGGCCAAGACGACCAGCACGGTCAATCTGGGTGCCTGTTTTGCCGAGTTGGGATGCCGCACCCTCATTATCGACCTCGACCCCCAGGGCAATGCGTCGAGCTCGCTCGGCGTGGATACCCGGGACCTCGAGCACACTGTCTATGACGTCCTCATTCAAGAGACCCCCCTGGAAGACGCCATCGAGCCGACCGCAGTGAAGAATCTCTTCCTTGCACCCTCGAACATCAACCTGGCCGGGGCTGAGATCGAACTCGTGGCCTCCTTCGGCCGCGAAAGCCGCCTGCGGGCGGCCGTCGACCCCATCGCGGACCAGTGGGACTTCATTCTCATCGACTGTCCCCCGTCGGTGGGCCTGTTGACAGTCAATGCCCTCACGGCTGCATCAGAGGTTCTCACCCCCGTGCAAACCGAGTACATCCCACTTGAAGGCATCGACATCTTGTTGAAAAACCTGCACCTGATCCGCAAGAACCTGAACCCCTCCCTGCCCGACCCCACATTCCTGTGTGTGATGTACCAGCGCACGAACTTGGCCGACCAAGTGGTCGAAGAAATGAGGGCGAAGTTCGGCAAACGGGTTCTCCAGACGGTGATCCCACGCAATGTTCGCCTCAGTGAAGCCCCGTCGTTTGGTCAGCCGATCACCACTTTTGATTCGTCGTCGACGGGGGCACAGGCCTACCGCAAAGCAGCAAAGGAGATCCTCAATGGCACGCAAAAGCGGACTGGGTAAAGGCCTCGGAGCCCTCATCACGGCCGACCTGGTCGAGCGGGACGAGGTCACCTCGACGCCTCTCGATGGACCCATTTTGCGTGACCTGCCAGTGGGTTCAATCGAACCCAACCCCCATCAGCCCCGTGTTCATTTCGATGAGTCGACCCTGTCGGAACTGACCGATTCAATCCGAGCGGTGGGGGTGTTGCAGCCGGTGCTCGTGCGGCCGATCGCCGACGGCAAGTTTCAGCTGATTGCCGGCGAGCGCCGTTGGCGTGCAGCCACACGTGCCGGCCTGCCCACAATTCCGGCTGTCGTGCGGCCCACTCAAGACGTTGGTTCGGTCGAACAGGCATTGGTCGAGAACCTGCACCGCCAGGATCTGACACCGCTCGAAGAAGCAGCGGCCTATCAGCAGTTGCTTGAGGATTTTTCAATGACGCACGAGGAGGTGGCCTCTCGGGTCGGCAAGAGCCGCTCGGCGATCACCAACGCCCTGCGTCTTTTGACCCTGCCCCCGGCCATCCAGCACCTGCTGGCCGACGGGCGCCTGTCGGCGGGACACGCCAAGGCCATTCTGGGGACTCCCGATCGTGGGTTCCAGGAACATTTGGCCCGTCGCGCCGTCGAAGAAGGCTGGTCAGTACGCGCAGTTGAAGAGGCCGTGCGCGACCGGCAGGGTGGCAAACCGAAAGACGACGGTGCCAAAAAGCCGACCCCGAACCCGAAATTACCCCCGCCCGGTCTGCTCGAACTCGAGAGTTTGCTCGCCGAGTTTCTGGCCACCAAGGTTCAGGTATCGATGAACGGCAAGCGCGGTCGCATTGGTGTGGAGTTCGCCGACCTGGAAGACCTCGAGCGGATCTACCGCCGGATGACCAGTTCTTTCTAGAAGAATTATCTGTAACTGTTATTCAAGGGTTGACTCTTGTCGACCATCGAGTTGATGTAGAGACCCTCAACAACCTGTGGATGAACATGGGGAAAACTATCAAACCCTTGTGAATACGGGGTGGTAGCGGTGGATAATCCAAAAAATCTCAGTCCCCGCGCCCTGTGCCCTGCCAGGTGCCAAAGGCCCGGGCGATCGCAGATGCAACTTCGGGGGCATGATCGACGATCTCGCTGAAGGGCCCCAGTGAGCACAAAACGGCAGGCATCCGGGTTTCGCGGAGGATCGGCAGGCGCATTCCGCTGGCCGACAGGTTCACCCCGGGCAGTGCGACTGCCAACTCGCTGACGACCGCCGCGGCGAGCGCTTCGCCACGCACCGAGGTGAAGCCGGGAACCTGGTAGTAGGCAATCATGGACTCAGCCTCGCCGTGGCCTTCGAGGCCGATGTAGGCGTCGGCGGAAAAGTGATTCGCCGCACGCGAATGCGATGAGACATCGGGTTCGTCGACGAGCATGACGACGTCGTGCTGTTCCCGCAGGGCCCGCGACACCATGCGGGCGATGCCGCTCAGGCCACCGAACTGGCCGATGACAACGCGATGAAATCCGCGTTCTGTGGCGAGAACGTTCTCGGCCTCGCGGAGGGTCGCAATCCCCGGGCCTGAGCCGCTCTGCGATCCGAGCCGCAGGATCGCCGTTGCGGTCGACGTGGAACAAATGCCGTCCACCGACAGGCCGGCGTTGCTTTGGAACTCGCTGATGGCACGCGCAGTGCTGGGACCAAAAATTCCGTCGATGTGACCGGCGTCGAAGCCGAGCCGCGAAAGATGTGTTTGCAATTCGGTGACGTCCTCACCGCGCAGGTTGGGCGAGGTGAGGTACAGCATGCGGTCGCCGAACGACCACGATGCTTCGACCAGGGCCGCCCACGTGGCCACATCACACACCCCATCGCTGCGCAGTCCGCGCGAAGCCTGGAAATCAACGACTGCCTGTTCGGTGGCCGAACAGTAGAGGCCCTCCTCCTCGACGACGAGTTTGAGAAAACCCGCGGTGCGAAGGCGTCGTTGAAGGTCGCTGACGGTGGGCGAGCGGAGCCCGGTGGTCAGCGGGAAGGCGTCAGAAATTCTGACAACTCCTGAAGAAGGGCGCCCTTGCCTTTGGCGCCGACCATGCGCTTTTTCATCTCGCCCTTGTCGAAGACGAGCAGCGTCGGAATGCTCATGACACTGAAACGCTGTGCAATGTCACCGTGGTCGTCGACGTTCAACTTTGCGATGACGAGATTGTCCTTCTGCTCGGCCGCGATCTCTGTGAGGATCGGCGCGATCATCTTGCAGGGGCCGCACCATTCGGCCCAGAAGTCGACGAGGATCGGCCTGTCGGATGCGTTGACCGTTTCGTCGAAGGTGGAACTGGTGAGTGTCAGGATGCCGTCTGCCATGGGGACGAGTCTACGGTGCGGCCTCGAGACTGAGGGAATCCGCAGTGTCGCTTGTCTGCGGTGTCAGTGTTGGTTTTCGAGCCAGCGCTCGCAGTCGATTGCCGCCATACAGCCCGAACTGGCAGCGGTGATTGCCTGGCGGTAGGTGTGGTCCTGAACGTCGCCACAGGCGAACACGCCGGGGACGTTCGTGTACGACGATCCGGTGCGCGTGAGCAGGTAGCCGCTGTCTTCCATGTCGAGAACGCCGCTGAAGAGCCCCGTGTTCGGTTGGTGGCCGATCGCAACGAAAAGACCGCTGACGTCGAGGTTCGACAATTCACCGGTGATCGTGTCTTTCAACACGATGCCTTCGAGCTGCGATTCACCCTTCAACTCGGCGACCTGACTGTTCCACTTGAATTCGATCTTTTCGTTGGCCCGCGCACGGTCACGCATGATCTTGGAGGCACGCAGTTCGTCGCGACGATGGATCATCGTGACTTTCGATGCGAACTTGGTGAGGAACACTGCCTCTTCGACGGCACTGTCGCCACCGCCGACGACGGCGATCTCTTTGCCGCGGAAAAAGAACCCGTCACACGTGGCACACGTCGACACTCCGTGGCCGATGAGGTCGGTTTCCCGCGGGAGACCGAGCATCAGCGACTGCGCACCCGTGGCGACGATGACCGAATCGGCGGTGAATTCCTTGTCATGTGTCCAGACGCGCAACGGTTTGGCCGTGAAATCGATGCGGGTGACTTTCTCGGTGAGATACGTGGCGCCAAAGCGGCCGGCCTGTTCGCGGAAGCGGGCCATTAGTTCGGGGCCCATGATGCCCTCGGGGAACCCGGGGAAGTTCTCGACATCGGTGGTCAGCATTAGTTGGCCACCCGGCTGGTCGGTGGTCGAGGATGGCTCGCCCTCGATGACGAGAGGGGCAAGGTTGGCACGGGCCGTGTAGATGGCGGCGGTCAGGCCGGCGGGGCCCGAGCCGATGATCAACACGTGGTGGTGGGGGACCGAGGGCATGTTGCTCCTGTCTAGATGTCGTTGTTCGAGCGCTGCTTGCGCGCAACGACGAGGCCGGCGAGAAAGAGAACGCCGCCGATGATCAGATACGAAGCCCAAACGGCGGCGTCACGCGACAGCCCCGCGTCGAGCGCGGCCTGCAGACCGCGGGTCAGGCCGATGAGGCCGAGGACCGCGACGAGTACGACGCCCGTGAGGATGAGAACCCCGAAAACGATGCCGCGGACGGCGGCGATCAGGGGCCGTGTGGTGCGGTCTCGCACGAGGCCAACCCAACGGTCGATGACACCGACCGTTTTTGTCGCCCAGTCAGGGTCGGTCAGCGGGTTCGACGGCACCGCGCCAGCCTAACTGTGGGAAGCCGGTGCTCAGCCCCCGTCGAATGCGGGGAAAGCAACACGCGCCACGATCGTGCACGCCGTGGTGTCGACCACGACAAGGCTGGCGGTGTCGTCAGTGCCGGTGCGGTAGATCGCATAGTCACCAAATGTGGTGACAACTTCGCGCGGTGCAGCGAGGGTCAGATCGGCGCATCCTTCGACCGCGGCGGTTTCGGCACCTGTGGGAGCGGTGCCGAGGGCGGCGTTTTTGACGGGGCTTGGGGTCTCGTCTCTGGGTGCACTGACGCGGCCGATGCCGAGGCCCACGAGGAATAGTCCGACAGCCGCCACCGCGCTGAGGGTGATCACCCGGCCGCGGCGGGAGACCAGCGACACGACATTGTTGGGGGCCTCCCCGAGCGCATCGAGTGCGGTGGCGATGTGCATCTCGCGGCGTGCGGGGTCGACGGCGGGCCGCACCATGCCGCGCAGGACAGTATCGAGGGCGTCGTCGCTCGGGCCGGTGGTGGGATCGGTCATGGTGAGTCGTCTGCCCTTTCTGACGTCGGGCCGTCCAAGTTTGGTTCCCCCGCGGCCCTTTGTCCCGTCACCAACGGGGGCGGGCCGAGATGCCCTGCGAGGGCCTCTTTGCCGCGGGCCAGCCGCGAGCGCACAGTGCCAACGGGAACTCCCAGCACCGCGGCAACCTCGGCATAGTCGAGGTCGGCGACGTAACGCAGCACGAGGGCGACACGAAAGTCGTGGGGCACCTTCGCCAATGCCCCTGCCAGGGCACTGAAGTCGTCGAGGTGCTCCACGAGATCGGCCGTCGGGTCGGATTCGGGACCCGCCGTCTGGGTTGCGGCAAGCACGACGGGGTCGGTAGCGCGTGGTGCGCGCTGCAAGCGGCGAATTTCGTCGATGGCTGCGTTGGTGGCGATGCGGTAGATCCATGTCGACAGCTTCGACCGTCCGTCAAAGCGCGGGAGTCCCCGCACGACTGCCAGAAGCGCGTTTTGCACCGCATCATCGGCGCACTCCGGCGACAGGACCATTCGATGGCACAGGGCATGAACCGTGTCGTAGTGAAGGCGCAACACTGACTCGACCGCGGCGCGTTCGCCCGACCGGGCCCGCCTGAGCAAGTCCGCCTGCTCGACGTCCACGGCGCCCACGTTCACGCCCGCAGGCTAGCCAACACACTCACGGCGTCGCGGTGAAGGCCCGCCTACGGCGCGGCCAGAGACGCAGTGAACGCCGCGCCGGCGAGGACCCCCTGGAACGGGTTCTTCGTGCTGCAGGCCGAACTGACCCCGGCCTCGCGGAACCACACGAGCAGGTACTTGGCGGGGTCGGCGACAACGAACGTGGTCGCACCGACCTCGGTGCCGTAGTTCTTTGCCACGCGTGGGCCCCACTGGTCGAGCGTTGCGGGCACGACGTCGCTGGCTGCGTACACCTCGATGCCCCACGGTTTCGTTTGCGGGTTGACCATCAAGGTGCCCGCAGCAGGAGTGGAGAGTTCGAGAACGACACCGACGCCACCCTTCGAACCGAAGAACTTGTCGCCGTAACACACGGTCCGCCACTGCGTGCGCGGAGAACCGTCGAGAAGGAACGGCAACAGGTCGTCGTTCTCCATGCCGTCGTCACCGTTGGGGTCAAAGCTCAGCGCCCGCGTGATGATCACCGGACCCGCGGGAGCGACCGCTAGTGCTGGTGACGTCTCGACGACAACTTCGCCGGGCGCGATCGTCGTGTCGCTGGTGATGCTGCGCCATGTCAGGAAGCCGGCGAGAGCGACGATCAACACCATCGCCGCCGCCAGCATCGTCGACGGTGCGACGGAGAAGCGTCGCGGCGCAAGTTGCGTCGGTGTCGAATCGCCGCGCGTGACCGGGTTGCTGATCGTCGCTTCACCGGGAATGACGGGCCGGTCAGATCCCGAGATGGGTGATATCGGATGCGACCCGCCGAAGCCGCCCTGGCCCCTCGCCGGCGTGAGTCCGGTGGGCGTTCCATCGACGCCCGCCTCACGGATGCGATGCAGCATTTCATAGACGTGCAGACCGGTGTCAGGGCGGCGGCTGGGATCGCGTTGCAACATGAGATGGATGAAGTTCGCAAGCGCCGGCGGCAAATTCGGGCGTTTTTTCAGGAGATTCGTGGGTTCCCGCTGCACACGGGCGAGTGCGGTGTCGACGTCGGATTCGCCGATGAACGGCACGCGGCCCACGAGGCATTCGTAGAGAACGAGACCGAGTGAATAGATGTCGGCGCGACCGTCGAGGGGTTTGCCGCGCACCTGTTCGGGGGACAGGTACTTGGCGGTGCCCATCATGATGTTCTGGTTGGTCAGATCAGACTCGGTTGTGTTGACCGCCTTTGCGATACCGAAGTCTGCGAGCATCACACGACCCGCTGGGGTGAGGAGAATGTTGCCCGGCTTGATGTCGCGGTGCACGATGCCCGAGTCGTGCGCCGCATCCAGTGCGCTTGCGATCGCCATGCCGATGTGAATGGTCAGCGACGGACTGATCCGTGTCTTTTGGTCGAGTACCTCGCGCAGAGTCATGCCCTCGACGTATTCCATGATCACCGCTTGCTGGCCGTCGTTCTCCACGACGTCGTACACCGTCACGATGTTCGGATGACTGAGGTTGCCGACGGCCTGCGCCTCACGGCGAAAACGTTCGACAACAACCGGATCGTTGTTGTGCTGGGTTTTCATCATCTTCACCGCGACTTTGCGCGACAATGAGATGTCGCTGGCGAGCCACACCTCGGCCATGCCCCCCTGGCCGAGTCGTCTTTCGAGCCGGTAACGCGCCCCGATGAGCGTGTTGGGTACGAGAGACGAGGCCATTACCTCACCGACGCTAGTTGTGGGCGCCTTTCAAACTGAGGAATTACCCGGCGTCGAAGAACCCCTCTGTCTACGGCGCGTCAAAGAATGCGACACCGATGGTGCCGCGGCCGGCGTGCGTGCCGATGACGGCACCGATGTCACCGACCTCGATCGACCCTGAGTAGACGGTTCGCAACTGGGCCAGAAAAGTGTCGATGTCGTCGCACTCGGCGTGGAGGACGGCGAGGTCAGAGATGTTGCCGTGTTCCTTCACCTTCTGGATGAGAAAGGCAAGCGCCTTCGAACGCGTTCGCTGGCGACCACCCTCTTCGACCTTGCCCTCTCGGACGTCAATGATCGGCTTGATGGCAAGGGCCGAGGCGATCATCGCCTTGGCTCCGCCGATGCGACCACCCTTTTTCAGGTTTTCGAGCGTGTCGAGGGCCCCGTACACATGGACCCGTCCCGTTAGCGCCTTGCCCTTGGCTGCGATCTCGTCGAGGCCGGCACCGGCCTCCGCGGCCCGAGCGCAGGCGCGCACGATGATGCCCTGGCCCATCGAGACACTGCGGCTGTCGACGATCCGCACGGCGAGGTCGGCGGCAACGGCCTTGGCTGCGATTTCCGCACTCTGCATCGTGGCCGAAAGCGCCGACGACAGTGTGACAGCGACGATGCCGGTGGCGCCCTGGGCCTGCAGGTTGCGGTAGGCGGTTTCAAACTGGCCGGGCGAAGGGGCCGCGGTTTCGGGCAAAACGGGCGATGCGGCGCACTTGGCCCAGAACTCCCGCGGCCCGAAGGCTTCGCGGTCGATGAAGTCGGTGTCGCCGAAGCGGATGGTCAGGGGAACGACCACGATGCCGTACTGATCGATGATCGACTGCGGCAGGTCGCAGGCACTGTCGGTGACGACGCGGACTGTCATGGGCGAGAACCTAGTTGCTGGCGGCGGGAGGGGCCTTGTCGCGGGACCGCGAGGGATGATCGGCCATCGCGAATGCGGCCTCGATGGCCCGCCTGCGCCTGCTGCGCCAGTTGTGGGCCCACCAGGTGAGCAAGATCAACAACGCGGTTGCGGTGACCACCTGGCCGAGGCCTGCGATCGCGCTGACGTTGGCCGTGATGGTGACGGGCTCTCCAAGTGACAGGTCCCCCCGGGGGGTCAGCAACTGCACCGTGACGGGGAAGCGTCCACTCGACCGCGCCTCGACGGCCATCACAACCTCGGCGCTCGCGTTCGCGGGAACCTCCACTACCTGGCGGGGCTTGGCGAACTTCAACTTCGCACTGCGGAACCGCACGACGGCGCGCAAAGCGCTGTCCGATGAGTTGCGCACCTGCAGACGAAGCTCGGCCTTGCGGGAACTGAGCGTGAAGTTCGCCGCAGGGGGCAACCCGAGCGAACCGAGCACCGCCCTCGTTGCCGCCCGCAGATTTTTCTCCAGTGCGGCCTCGAGCGCCGGGTCGGTGCGGCTCGAGAACATCGTCGCGAGCATCGCGGGCCAGTCGTCGCGACGCGGGTCGTCGTCACCGAGCATCGAAATCGTGTTGTTGACCCGCGGAGTGAGTGCGTCGACGAGGGTTTTGGTGCGTTCGAGTGTCGTGTCGGTACCCGTCGCCAAGTCGAGTACGTCACCCGTTGTTTCCGTTGCGGCGGGGCGAGGCGCCGATGCGATTTTCAGCACCAGACTCGACTCGACAAGGCGAAAAAGTTGCTGCAGCACGGCAGGGTCAGCGGGTCGCCCGTCCTTGGTGCCGAGGGCGACCATCACGAGGGTGAGATCCTTGCCCATGCCGAGGAGTGACTCGCGATGCAGCACCAAGCCCGCCGCCACGGTGATGGCGCGGGCCAGAGGGCTTTGTGTCGAGTCGGCAAGTTGGCCGGCATACACGGAGTCGATGCCCTGTACGAGGAGCACGGAACCATCGCTTGCGCGGGCCCGGTAGGTCAATGCCGAGTCGACCAGACCGCGGAAACCCGATGCATCGATCGCTCGGGGCGTGAGGACGGTCCCACGCACACCCACGTCGCGCAACAGCACGGCGCCATCGGCATTCAACTTGTCGTCGACCAAGATCACTCCACGATCGGGGTTCACGTCGATGGCAGCCGCGATCGCATCTTCACCCGCGCGCATTTGCGACGCAAAGGCCTCACCCATACCGACCGCGGCCATCGCCCCCGCGTTCAGGGGCACGAACGTCGAGGCGGCAAAGGTATGGCGGCTCGATTCATTGCGAAGGGCTGCCAACGCCGTCGGACCGGAAACGGCGGCCTGATCGGCCTGCAACGAAACGAACGCGCCCGAGGTTTCCTTGTCGTAGGTCTCCACAAGGTCGGCGAGTTGGGCCGAAAACTCTGGCGCGACCATGTTCCCGCCCTTGGCGGTGCGCGCCGGCGCCGACGACACTGCAGCGACATTCATCACCTGCAGCGTCCCTTCCATGCCGGCTGAGGCTGTGCCACCGGGCTCGAGTCGGTGCACGAAAGTGAACGTCGAGGTGAGCAGCTCCTCACCGGCGCGTAGTTCGAGCGTGATTGGGTAGACACCGCTTGATCCAAAGAGCAGGTCCCGGGGTGTGGACGTGTCGGTGGCGGTCGGCACCGACACCACGAGGCGACCCGCAGGGTTGCGGGGGAGGTCGGCGATGCCAAAGCGAACACGGTCGAGGATGTCGGGAAGCCGACCACTCGTCACGTCAGCCAACTCAGCGCGGTTTTTGAGGCGTCGATGCGACACGACGTCGAGATTCAAGTTCTCGGACGGCGCTGCCTCGAGGGCCACCACAACCCGCCACACTGAATCACCGAGGACGGTGAACGCCTGTTTGGTGACGGTGAGTTGGGCTGTCGCGGCCGATGCCACGCCGGCTGTGTGTGTGATCAGCGAGGCTGGTGGCACGACACCGAGCCAACCGACGAGTGCCACCACCGCAACGCGTTTGGAGAACGTCGAGATCATCGCGGATGTCCGACCAGTGTGGCACGGTCGCATTCCATCACCCGCAGGTGATAACCAACCGACTCGAAACCCCATTGTCGATAGAGGCTAAGCGCAGCCACGTTGTTGATGTCGGTGTTCACGAACATCTGCAGCGCGCCCCTGGCCCTCGCCCAGCGCATGGAGTCGGCAACCAGGGCCACAGCCGCCCCTTGGCGTCGCGCCGTAGGTACGACCGCCAAGCGCTGCAAGTACGAGGTCTCATCGCTGACCCCTGTGAGGCAGAAACCGAGTGCCTTGCCCCCAGAGGGTCCGCCCCGAAAAGGTGTCACCATTCGCCGCCGCGCACCCCGTACACGAAAGAGTTGCGTGGCCCGGCAGGAGTGTTCGAATGCGGCAGCATCAATCGCCCATTCATCGCCGAAAGATGCGACGTCGATGCGCACCACATCGGCCGCCCGTACACGACCGATACGCCACACCAGGTCGCTGTCGGTTGCTTGCGTGTCTCTGCCCAGGTCGGTAGCCATTAAATCGAGCTCCTGTCGTACGACGAAGCCGTGGTTCAACAGTGCCTCGGCAGTCGCCGGTGCCACAGCGCTGGTGCGCACGCGCTGGAATGCGCTCGCCGCGGTTGCATCCGCCCACTCCTCGACGACGGACCGCGTGATCGTGACCTCGGGTCGGTGCGCTGACCGCAGTGTGAGCATTGCCGTCGTCGCGTCGAATGGCCAGACGCCTATCGTCCACGGCGGCTGGTCGGCCACGTTCGTCACGAGGAACGACGGTAGTGCCGCGCGCGGCGAGCAGGTCGTGGTGTCTAGTCTGAAAACGTGGCCCCCGATCGTTTCGCGCCGATTCTCGCCGAGCTGGCACCGCTCACCGAGCGATTTGCCGCGGCGGGGAAGCGTCTCTACCTGGTCGGCGGCACCGTGCGTGACCTGCTCATCGGTCGGGGTGACCCGACGAACGTCGATGCCTTCGATTTCGATGCCACCACCGACGCGCGGCCTGACGAGACCAAGGCGATTCTCGCCGGGTGGGCCGACGCGATCTGGACACAAGGTGAACGCTTCGGCACCATCGGTGCGAAAAAGAACGGTCGCGTCTATGAAATCACGACCCATCGCGCCGAGGCGTACTCACCCGATTCCCGCAAGCCCGACGTGGCCTTTGCCGATGCGATCGATACCGACCTGTCACGGCGTGACTTCACCATCAACGCGATGGCGCTCGAACTCACCGGTAGTGAGCCCGCGCTCATCGATCCTTACAACGGCGCGGCCGACCTCATTGCGCGTGCCCTGCGCACACCGCTTTCACCCACGGAAAGCTTCAGTGACGACCCGCTGCGCATGTTGCGTGCGGCACGTTTCATTGCCGCACTCAATCTCACCCCCGACCCGGGCCTCGTCAGCGCGGTGAAGAGTATGGCCGACCGGCTGAAAATCGTCTCGCAGGAACGCGTGCAGGCCGAGCTCGACCGTCTCATCGTGCTCGAGCACCCGACCGTGGGGCTCTGGTTCATCGTCGACACCGGCCTGGCTGCTCACTTCTTTCCCGAGCTGCCCGCGATGAGCCTCGAACAAGATCCGATCCACCGCCACAAAGACGTTCTCACCCACACCCTGGCGGTGGTGGAAAACGTACGACCAGACGCATACCCCAACTTCGACTTCCGTCGCACGCGTCTCGCTGCGCTGTTCCATGACATCGGCAAACCAAAGACGCGGTCGATCCACAAGGGGAAGGGCATCACTTTTCATCACCACGAAGTCGTTGGTGCACGCATGACACGCGAGCGCATGAAGGCTCTGAAGTACTCGACCGAAGACGTCGAGGCAGTCACTTCGCTCGTCGAAATGCACCTGCGTTTCCACACCTATTCGATGGGCTGGACCGATGCTGCGGTGCGCCGTTACGTGCGCGACGCGGGGCCTTTGCTTGCCGAACTGAACGTTCTCACGCGCTGCGACTGCACGACACGCAACGAGAAAAAGGCGAACATGCTGTCACGTCGCATGGATGAGCTCGAAGCACGCATCGAAGAACTCGCGGCACAGGAACAACTTGCCTCAATGCGACCCGAACTCGACGGCCTTGCGGTGATGGAGTTGCTCGACATGAAGCCCGGTCCCGACGTTGGCCGCGCACTCGACTTCCTGATGGAGATTCGCCTCGAAGAGGGCCTGCTCGGTGAGGAAGAAATCACCCGTCGTCTGCGCGCCTGGTGGCTGGCACGACAGCCCTAGCGACTAACTGCCGAGTTTGCGGGCGCGCACCGCGAGCGTGCACGGCACCACCGTGCGGGGCTTGTTCGTCGCATACAACTCGTAGAGCACGTCGATCGCGAAGTTCGAGCGCCCAAGCGACATGCACAGGTCACCAATCGTGAGATTGGTGGAGCTTCCGTAGCGACGACGCGCAATGGGTTCGTCGCCATCGAACATCGCGTGCGCCGGATGTTCCAGCACGGCGACGAAGGCGGCCTCGGGCTTGAGCACGCGGTGCACCTGTCGCAACAAACGGTCGACGTCGTCGACACCGGCCAGTCGTTCGACACACAGCACCAGATCGAGCGAGGAACTGGTGGCGAAACCCAGCTGGAACAACTTCGCGTGCTGGAACTCCACGCGTACCCCGGCTGATTCCGCGGCGTGCCGCGCCGCCGTGATGCGTTCGAGTGAATTGTCGACAGCAATCATCCGCGCCCCCGCCCGGGCAAGTGCCACGGAATTCGGTGGCCCGGGCGGTAGCCCGAGTTCGAGCACGCGTTTGCCGCGTACGTCACCGACAAGACGCAGGTCACGTTCGCCGGCGATGTCATCCCCGAACCAAACGTCAGCCACGACCCAAGTGTGCCAAGTGCAACGTTCCCGACGGGGGATCATCCGTGGCTAGCCTTCCGCCATGTCATTCAGTGCAGGTTCGTTGCGTGGTGGAGGCGCCGTCGACCACCGTCTCGCGCGTCAACACCTGATCAACGAGTACCGACGTGGTCGCCTGCGTCAAGACCAGGTGTGCGATGCACATCCCGAACTGCTTCGTGTAGCGCGCAACTTCGGCGAGGAAACGAAAACGACGTGCCCCATCTGCACCGAGGACAAACTCGTTCTCGTCACCTATGTCTTTGGTCCGCACCTGCCGTCGCACGGCCGTTGCGTGACGCAGCGCAGCGAAATGGCACAGATCCAACGTCGCGCAAACACCTCCGCCGCGGACTACACCGCCTACGTCGTCGAGGCCTGCCGGACCTGCAAGTGGCACCACCTGTTGCGCGCCGTGCCCATCGTCGGCCGCGCCCGCCGCAGTGCCTGACACCGGTTAGTCGAGGCGTTCGTGGGGGTACTGCGAAAGGCAGGAAAAACACCACCGCTCCGCGTCGGGTAGCACAACCTGTCTGTGTTCGGACTCCCAGGTTTCGGGGATCACATACATCCGCCGCACGGGTGTGAGGCCGGCCTCGAGGCCGCCACAGCTCTCGCAGGTCTCTGCCATGAGCCCGAAATTAACGGGTTTCGGACGAGTTGCTACACGCTTGGCACACACTGGAGGCGATGGAAAGCCGAACCGATACCCTTCGAGTCTCCACATCCACCCTGCTCCGTCTAGGGGCCGCGGTCCGCACCGTGTCCGAAGGGAGAACATGACAATGACCCGCGCCTATGAATTGATGGTCATCATCGACGGTGGCATCGACGACAACGCTGCTCAGCAACAGGTCAAGTCGATCACTGCAACCGTCACCTCCGTCGGGGGTTCCGTCCACGGCAACCCCGATTGGTGGGGAAAGCGCCGTTTGGCCTACCCGATCAACAAGAGAGAAGACGGCTACTACGTCGTCTACAACATCCTCGCGCCGCCAGGCGCCCTTGATGAGGTTGAGCGCACGCTCCGCATCGCCGACAACGTGGTTCGCCACAAGCTTCTCCGCCTGCCCGACCATGAAGGCCAGCGTCGCGGGATGCTCGAAAAGGTTTAGTCCGGATTCATCTCCACACGAACGGAGCACAGCATGGCAGACAATACGATCACACTCGTCGGCAACCTCACGCGCGACCCAGAACTACGTTTCACCACCGGTGGACGCGGCGTCGCGTCGTTTGGAATCGCCGTAGGTCGTCGCTTCCAGGTCAATGGTGAGTGGCAAGAGCAGACGTCGTACTTCAACATCACCGCATGGGGCCAGCTCGGCGAGAACGCGGCTGCGACCCTCGCAAAGGGTTCGCGTGTCATCGTCACCGGCCGCCTCGAACAGCGCGAGTACACCACCCGCGACGGCGACAAGCGCACCGCCATCGAGGTCGTCGCCGACGAACTCGGACCCAGCCTTCGCTGGGCCACCGCGCAGGTCGAGCGTCAGTCCGGCCAAGGCGGCCAGGGTGGCGGCGCCAATCGCAGTGCCAATGCCGGTGCTGCCAACCGTGGTGACGACCCGTACATGGGCGACGAAGAGCCCTTCTGAACACTCGAAAAAATCACAGCAACTGAGAGAGAAAAATGACCAGCAAGAAGAACAAGGCCCGTGTCTCAAAGGTCGACCTGAAAAAGCCCGGCAAGAAGAAGCCGAACGTGCTCGACACCGAGCGCATCTCCTATGTCGACTACAAGGACGTCAATTTGCTCCAACGTTTCATGTCTGACCGCTCGAAACTCCGCAGCCAGCGCCTGGCCGGCACATCGGTGCAGCAGCAGCGCGAAATCGCCAATGCGGTGAAAAATGCCCGTGAGATGGCGCTTCTTCCCTACACCAAGCGCGTTGCCTCAACGCGCGCTCCGCGTGCGGGCGCCGACCGCGAAGAAGACGAAAAATACGTCGATAGGTACGCCGAGAAGGTCACTGATGGTGAAGCCACCGAGGCCCCCGAGGCCGTGCTGGACGCCGGTGACGATGCAGAGGGTGAGGCCTGATCATGAACGTGATTCTTCGCAGCGACGTGAAGGGCCTCGGCAAGCGCGGCGACGTTGTGAGCGTCACCAACGGCCATGCCCGCAACTTTCTGCTGCCCCACGGCCTTGCCATTGTTGCAAGCCAAGGTGCCGTCGCCCAGGCCGCCGCCATGCGCCGGGCCCGTGACAACAAGGAGCGTGCATCGCGCGAGGCTGCCCTCGCCGTCGCCTCGCGTCTAGGTTCGGCAACCGTCTCGGTCTCGGCAAAGGCCGGCAACGAAGGTCGCCTGTTCGGTTCGATCACCTCGGCCGAGGTCGCCAAGGCGATTGCGGCACAAACCGGTATCGAACTCGACAAGCGCGATATTGGAATCGACAGCCCAATCCGCACGGTTGGTCGCCACTCGGTTTTGGTCAAGCTGTACCACGACGTCACGAGCACCGTCTCGATTGATGTCGCGGCCAGCTGAGTTACCCACAGCCGTCCACAGGCTTCACACAGGCTTGTCCACAGGTCCTGCCCCTAGCGATCCACAGGATCACTGAGTCAGGGTGGCATCCGTGTCCGACACACGCAAAACCTCCGCGCCCTCCCGCGGCGCTGCTGCGCGCGTACCGCCGCACAACCTGGATGCCGAGGCCTCGCTTCTCGGTGCGATGTTGCTGTCCAAAGATGCCATCGGCTCTGCCGCCGAGCGTGGTGTCACACCCGGTGACTTCTACAAGTCGGGCCATCAGCACATCCACGATGCAATCCAGTCACTGAACGTCGCGGGTGAGCCGGTCGACGTCGTTACGGTGTCCGACAAGTTGCAGCGCGTCGGTCTCCTCGACACCATCGGTGGCATCGACTATCTCGTCGAACTGCAGAATCGCACGCCTGCGGTGTCGAGCGCCGACCGTTATGCGCGGATCGTCCGCGAAACTTCGATGCTTCGACGACTCATTCTCGCCGCTTCCGAAATCGCCGAAATTGGCTACAGCCAACCCGACAACATCGAACAGGCACTCGACCGTGCCGAATCGAGCATCTTCGAAGTCGCCCAAAACCAGGTCAGCGACACGATGGTTCAGCTCAACGATCTCATGCCCCAGACGATGGATCGCCTCTCTGAAATCATGGAGAAGGGTGACCCGATCACGGGCATTCCAACGGGCTTCATCGACCTCGACGCGTTGCTGTCGGGTCTGCAGCCCGGAACACTCAACATCATCGGTGCACGTCCCGCGGTGGGAAAGTCCGCTCTGGCGATGGGGATGGCCGTGAATGTCGCCACCACGACGAACAAGCCGGTGTTGTTTTTTTCGTTGGAGATGGGCCGCGCCGAACTGTCGCAGAGAATCCTCTCCAGTGAGGCCCGAGTCGACTCGGCGAAATTGCGTAACGGTCGGTTGAACGGAGACGACTGGAGTCGTATCGGCCGTGCCATTGGTCGCTTGTCAGTGCCACTGTTCATCGACGACAATTCGGCGGTCACCGTGATGGAAATCCGCGCAAAGGCGCGACGCATCGCCGCCAAACACGGTGGGCTCGCGATGATCGTCATTGACTACCTGCAGTTGATGGGTGGCAATGTGAGTGCCGAAAACCGTCAGCTCGAAGTCAGCGAAATCAGCAGGAACCTCAAGATCCTTGCCCGCGACTTTGAGATTCCCGTCGTTGCGCTCAGCCAGTTGAGCCGCGGCGTGGAAACACGCTCTGACAAGCGTCCGACACTGTCGGACCTACGTGAATCTGGTGCGCTTGAACAGGATGCCGACGTCGTCATGTTCCTCTACCGTGCCGCGGTGTCCGGCGACGACGCGGAGCGCAAGGCCGAGGCCCATCTGCAGATCGCCAAGCACCGTGCCGGACCGCTCGACGACATTCGTCTGTTTTTCTCGGCGAACTTCACACGATTCGACAATTTCACCTCAAAGGGCCCATAGTCGCGCCATGTTCCTCGGTGAAGACCTCCTTGCATGGCTTGTTCTCGCACTCGGAGGCGCGCTGTTCGCCGGCAACACCCTGGCGGTCGTCAAGCCGCCGCCGCAGCGCAGGGAAGAGACCGACCTTGCCAAGGCACCCGTGGTACGCAGCCTCACGATGGCCGCGGTCGGCCTGATTGCGTCGATCTGGGCGCTCGCCAGTTTGTTTTCCTGAACCCCCGGCGTCGGGCGCACCGTTCTGCGGCGTTCACGTTCGCCGGGACAGGGCCCGACGCACCATCCCGAGCGCGATGTTCTCGCAGGCCTCTTTGAAGTCGTGCTCGTCAACTGTGTGGCTACCTCGTGACTCTTGCGATCGACCCAGGAAATGAAAAAGAGCGGGGCTTTCGCCCCGCTCTTCATTCAATTCTTGGCGTTGGCTGAATCAGCCGACGGACCAGAGCTTCTTGAACTGGTCGATGTAGCCCTTTGGACCCGTCCAGTTCTGGAGCCCGCCGGTATCGAGGATCGCCTGTGCGGCCTCGGGCGTGTCGACGAAGAAGGTGTTCAACTTCGCAGCCTCACGCTCGTCGGCGAACTCAACGCCGGCGGCGTCGAGTACGCATGCGTGGAACATGAGGCCCAGTGCCATGGCCTTCGGGTTCGCGGTCCACACCGAGTGCGTGCCGTCGATCACTTCCTGCAGGTTCGGTGCCGAGAAGTCGACACCGGTCAGCTTCACCTTGTCGGAGAGGCCGGCGGTCTTGATCGCCTCGGACACGCCGGTCGGAAGACCGCCGAATGCGAAGTGAACGTAGTTGGTGTCGGGGTTCTCCTGGAGGTACGACACGACGAGCTGCGGAATCTTGCCCGCGCCGAGGTCGTCGAGTGTGACCGGGAGGCCTTCGAACTTGCAGGTCGGGCAGCCAGCGGCGAGGCCGGCCTTGAGACCCTCTTCTTCGGCAACGAGCACCTGGAAGTCACGGATGTTCACCATGACGACGTTGGCCGCAGCCTTTGAATCAGCGATGATCCAGGAACCCATGCGCTCACCGTTGGTGTACACCGAGGTGTCGTCACCCACCGTGGTGAGGAGTCCCTCGATGCCACCGTCGACCGTCTGCGGGTCTTCGGTGGTGTAGCCGAAGGCGAATTTGATGCCCTTGGCGACGGCTGCGTCGAACTGCTCCTGGAAAAGAGCAAGCGGTGAACCGGTGATGGTGATGTAGTCAGCACCCCAGTCGATGGCCTGCTGCACGCCGGAGGCGGGCTCGAAGCTCTTGATGTTGATGGTCTTGAGTTCCCAGCCGAGAGCATCGGCGAAAGCCTGGGAATCCTCACCGACTTCTGCACAGCTCGGGAGCTCGCAAGCAAGCCAAGCGATCTTCTTTTTTGGTGCCGGAGTAGTTATGCCGGTCTTGACCGGAATTTCGGTCGGAATCTGACGCAACTGATCGACAAGTGCCTGGGCGGCCGCAGCCGGATCCTCGGCGGTTGCGGTGGTGTCGGCGGTTGCGGTGGTGTCGGCGGTTGCGGTGGTGTCGGCGGTTGCGGTGGTGTCGGCAGTGGACGCATCGTCTCCATCGTCATCGCCGCAGGCTGCGGCGACAAGGCTGAAAGCGACGAGTGCTGCCGTGAGACAACGTGTACTTTTGCGCATTCTTTCCCCTCTTTTTCTTGCTTGTTTGGCTTGGTTGCTGTTACTGCGGCGAACGGTCAGAAACTGTGGTGGGTCCCCAAACCGCCCGCCCACCCTACGTGTCGCAACAGGGCACCGCAAGAGGCTGAGTGCGGTCAGAGGGGCGGGGCCCGCAAACAAAATAAAGGACTGGCCGGCCGCACTGCCAACATTGCCGGACGTCGGGTGGCTCCTGCCTATCATTGCGTCGCGACAACTCGCCGACGCGGTGCGTCGATCTGGGGGGCCATGGCGATCTCGTTACACATTCATTCGTTGTCGAAGACCTTCCCCGGCCAGGTTGCGTTGCGCGACGCCGCCCTCGACATCGAAGAGGGTGAAGTTCACGCACTCGTCGGCCAGAACGGATCAGGCAAGTCGACACTCATCAAGATCCTCGCCGGATTCCACCAACCCGACGCGAACCATGTTGTCACAATGCACGGTGCCCCCTTCGATACCGGCAACGCCGCGGCGGCACATGCGGCGGGCATCCGCTTTGTTCACCAGGATCTTGGTCTCGTCGAAGCCGTCAGTACGGTCGAAAATCTCGCGCTCGGTTTTGGTTATGACACAACTTTCGGAAAAAGAATCAAGTGGCGCTCGGAAACCAAGCGTGCCAAGCAACTCCTTGCCGACCTCGGCTTCGACATCAATGTGCGTGCACCGGTTGCCACCCTTGGTGCTGCCGAGCGCACCGGTCTGGCCATTGCTCGCGCACTCCAAGACCTCGACGAGGGTGTGTCGATCGTGGTGCTCGACGAGCCCACCGCGGCTCTCCCCGGTGCCGACGTCGACCGACTCTTCGACGCGGTGCGTCGGTTGAAGGCACGCGGTATCAGCGTCCTCTTCGTCTCACACCACCTGGAGGAGGTCTTCGAAATCGCCGATCGTGTCACCGTGTTGCGCGACGGCGAGGTGGTCGGTACGAAGCGCACGGGTGAACTCACGATGGATCTGCTCATCGAGATGATCGTTGGACACAGGGTCGTTGCGCGCTCTGCCATTCGATCAATCTCGGCAGCAACACCTCCGCGTTTCGTGGTCGAGAACCTCGTCGGTCCCGGCGTGAATGATCTTTCCTTCGCCGTGCGTCCCGGCGAAGTCCTGGGCGTCACGGGTTTGACCGGGTCGGGCCGTGACACGCTCGTTGGTTTGTTGTCCGGAGCCACTCCGCGGTTTGGAGGTCGCGTGGCAATTGATGGCGACGATGTTCCCAACGCCCAGCCACGCGGTGCCATCAAGCGTGGTCTCGCCTTCGTGCCGGTGAACCGGGTGCGCAACGGGCTGCTTGCAACGATGAGCGTTCGCGCCAACCTGACAATCAGCAATGTGGAGCGCAACAAGCGGGGTTGGCGACTCAGCCACCGTGACGAAAAAATCGAGGCAAAGGACTGGGTGGGTCGCCTCAGCGTTGTCACCGCGGGAACAGAGGTTCCCATTGCCACGCTGTCGGGCGGCAACCAGCAAAAGATGATGTTGGCCCGCAGCTTCCGGCTGTCACCGAAGGTTCTCCTCGTCGATGAGCCCACCCAGGGGGTGGACGTCGGGGCTAAGGAGGAAATCCACTCGTTCGTCGACCAAGCGGCCCACGAAGGTACCGCCGTGGTGGTTTGTTCGACCGACTCGAGCGAACTCGCCCGGGTATGTGACCGCATCCTTGTGATGTATCGCGGCGAAGTTGTTGAAACCATCTCGCGCGAAACGGGCATCACCGCGGAGAATATCGACCGGGCACTCCTTGCGGGGTCGACACTCGCAAGTTGACGAATTGGTGAAAGGACAACACGTGAATACCGAAGCAAAAGCCGTCCCCCGGGCATCACTGCTATCACGCCTCAAAGTCGATCGATTCAGCGCGCTCTACCTGTGGGCGGGCTTCATGATCGTGTTCGGAATCTGGAAGACCGACACGTTCATCAGTAGCGCCACGTTCAAACTGACACTTGGGGAGAACGTACCGATCGGCATCCTCGCTCTCGCCTTCCTCGTCCCGCTGGCAACGAACTCGTTCGACCTGTCAATCGGTGCGATGTGCTCGCTCTCGCTCGTCGTCTCAACGTTCCTCCAGAACGACGCCGAGCGCAGCTTCAATCTCCCGGGCGGAGTCACCGCTTTGGTCGCGGTCCTCGTGTGTTCCTGTGTCGGATTTGTCTCAGGCTTCGTGGTGGTGAAACTCAGGGTCAATTCGTTCATTGCGACCCTCGGTATCAGTCAGCTGGTCACCGCCGTCGTCCTGAAGGTTTCCGACAACCGCCAGATCACCAGCGCGTACTCGCCGACTTACCTTCAATGGGGGCGACGTGAAGTGTTGGGCCTGCCGATCCTCTTCATCTACTTGATGATCATCGCGGTGATTCTGTGGTTCGTACTCGAGCACACACCCGTGGGCAGGTATCTCTTTGCAACGGGAGGCAATGGCGACGCGGCCCGTCTGGCCGGAGTTCGCACCGACAAGATGGTCTGGGGTTCGCTGGTTGCCTCCGCGACCCTTGCTGGCATCGCCGGAATTCTCCTCTCGGCGAAGATCGGCTTCTTCTCCTCGGCAACGGGACCGGGTTTCTTGTTCCCCGCGATTGCCGCCGTGTTCTTCGGTGCCTCGCAATTGTCGCGTCGTCCCAACGTGTGGGGCACCGTGCTTGCGCTCTACGCGCTCGCGTTCGGTATCAAGGGCCTGCAACTCGTGGTCGGTGCGGGCTCGTTCTGGGTCGAGCCGCTTTTTCAGGGAACGACGCTCATCATCGCCGTTGCACTCGCCAGCCAGCAGGGTGTCGCGCGAATCCGCAGGAAGCGGGCCGCGTAGATGGCCGGCAATTACGACGACGTCAGCGTCTTTGCGCTCTCCGACGAGCGCGAGGAAACCTTGCTGAACAAACAAACCGAGTGCTGCCTCATGTGGACAACCGACTCGGGCGACCCCGTCGGCGTGTACATGAACTTCGTGTGGGCGAAGGGAAGTTTTTGGCTCACTGCCACGAAGCAGCGCGCCCGTATGAAGGCCTACAAGAAGCGTCCACGTGGTGCGATTGCAATCACCAGCCGTGGCACCGACATCGGTATCAGCCAGGCCGTCACCTACAAAGGAGACATCGTGCTCCACGAATCCGACGAGGTGAAGCAGTGGTTCTACGCCGCTCTCGCCGCCCGTGTGCGACCCGAGAGCACCGACCGCCAGCGCGCATTCGTCGAGCATCTCGACACACCCATGCGTATGGTCATCGAGTTGAAGCCCGACGTGCGCATCGGCTTCGATTCCGATGCGATGTTCAAGGGTTCGGCCGTCGGGCCGAGCCGCACGCAGGTGTGATCCGCAGCTAGATGATGTTCAGTGCGTCGAGGAATCTCGCGGCCACTGATTCATCGCCGGTGACCTTGCAGTGTTCGCGCCAGTCCGAGCGCTTCGTGCCCCAGTTGATGAACGCGTGGCCGTTGCTGCTGGCGTCGGCGACGGCGTTGCCGGTTTTGCCCGGAGTGACGACGATGTCGTCGCCCGCGGGAGAGATGGTCCAACTGCTTCCGCCGGGGCCGGTGAGCGTGAGGGTGATTGGTGCCGAGAGTGTGCGCCCGAGGCCCTGTTGCATCTGGGGCATTCCGGTGATCATCCAGCCGATTGCGGGAGCAAGCCGCGCCGCGTCGGCCGCGGGCACCTGACGCTCGACGGGTCCTTCGGGGGCGAGGAGATCGATGCGGAGATGGCAGTAATGGTCGAAGGCATAGGCGTCGGCGAGGGAGTGCATCGGATATGTGCCGAGGTCGGCGAGAGGGATGGGGGTCGAAGCCAGCGGCTCTTCCTGCATCGATGCGATGACTGCCACGGCCTGATCGCAAAAGGTGAGGTACTCATCGAGAATCTGCTGGTTGGTCCACGCCTTGCGGGGTTCGACGAGCATGTCCATCATCCGCTCGGCCGGCAGATTGATGGGCTCGGCGGGCGCGGGGGAGGGGTCGACCGTCTCTTTGTAGTTCGAACTCATGTGGGCAACGAGGTCACGCACACTCCAACCCTGACAGCCGCTGGGGCGGGTCCATTCCTCGTCGGTGAGGGTGTTGATGACTGACTTGACCTCGTCGACGGCCAACTTGAGCGCGGCCAAACCTTCCTTTGACACGGTTCACCTCCTTGTTCAACGTTTTGGGGCCGTTTTCAGCACCCCGTTTTTTGCCTCTCTGACGCACGGCTACTCTACGCAAATGCCCGAGGGCCGGGCGAGGAGAACAGGGGTTTTCGATGGAACTTCAGGGCAAAGTCGCACTGGTGACCGGCGGAACGCGCGGGATCGGCCGGGCAATCGCCGAGGCCTTCGTGGCCGAGGGCGCAAGCGTCGTGGTGAATGGCCGTTCAGAGGCCAAGGGCGAACAAGCTTTGCGGGAGATGAACGCGGGCGACCGTGTGCACTTTCTCGCGGGTGACGTGAAGAGCCGCGAGGGTTGCGAGGCTCTCGTCAAGGGCACGGTCGCGCGCTACGGCAAAATCGACATCCTCGTCAACAATGCCGGCGGCGCAACAGGGCACGCCCCGGTCGTGGACCTGGAGGACTGGGCGCTCGAAGACTCACTGAAGTGGAATCTGTGGTCCACTTTCTGGTGCACGCAGTACGCGCTGCGCGACATGTTGCCGCGTCAGTGGGGCCGCATCATCAACATCTCGTCGGTCGAGGGCAAGCACGGCAAGCCCGGTGTGTCCATCTACGTCATGGCAAAGCACGCGATCAACGGCTTCACGAAGTCGTGTGCACAGGAGATCGGTACTCAGGGTGTCACCATCAACTGCATCTGCCCTGGCGCGATCGAAACCGACATCATGAAGGACGAAGGTCCGGCTGCCGCGCAGGCCATGGGCCTGACCTATCAAGGTCTGCTCGATTGGTTCGCCTCGGAGGCAGCCATCAAGCGTCTCAACACCGTCGAAGAAGTTGCCGTTGTCGCGACACTGCTGGCGTCGGAGGCCGGCGGCGGCATGACGGGCACGATGTACTCCGTCGACGGCGGCACGGCTGCCTACTGATCCGGAAAGAACGAGGGACAAGGAAAAATCATGGGAAAGCTGGACGGAAAAGTTGCCGCAATCACGGGTGGTACGCGCAGCATCGGGCGCGGAATGGCCGAGGCCTTCTTGCGCGAGGGTGCGAAGGTCGTCGTCAACGGACGCGATGCCGCCAAGGGTGAAAAAGCCCTCAAAGAAATGGGTGGGGGGCCGAACATCGCCTACTTCGCCGGTGACGCACGCCTGCAGTCGACCGCCGATGGCATCGTTGATTTCACCATCGAGAAATACGGCAAGCTCGACATCATGTGCCTCAACTCGGGTGGTGTGCAGAACACTGCGCCGGTGCACATGATGACCAACGAAGAGTGGACGCTCGAGATCGACTGGAACCTCAACTCGGTGTTCTGGGGCATGCGCAGGGCGCTCAACCACATGATCCCGCGTCAAACCGGTCGCATCATCGTCACGTCGTCGGTGGAGGGCAAGCTCGGTAAGCCCGGGATTCCCGGCTACGCGGCAACGAAGCACGCCGTGCTTGGCCTCATGAAGGCCGCGGCAAAGGAAGTCGGCACGCTTGGCATCACCGTCAATGCGATTCTCCCGGGTCTCATCGAGACCGACATCGTCCGCGAGACCGGCCCCGAGAGCGCGAAGGCGATGGGTGTCGAAACCTACGAGGGACTCCTCGAGATGTTCGCCCAGGAGGCGTCGATCAAGCGTCTCAACACAGTCGAGGAAGTCGCCGCCGCCGCGGTGATGCTCGCCTCCGACGCCGCGTCGGGTATTACCGGCACGTCGTGGGCCGTCGACGGTGGCACCCTCCCCTACTGACCCCTGGGTTCGCCACGTGGAATAACCCGTACTTCGCCCCGCCACGTGGCGAGATTTCGGATTAATCATGCGGATTCCGCGGCACTTTCTGCAAGGCTGACGCGGTGACTACGGGCAAAGTAATCAGGCAGTCGGACAAGCTGGCCGACGTCCTCTACGACATTCGCGGACCCGTCCTCGAAGAGGCTCGCCGTCTCGAAGACCTCGGTCACCGCATCATGAAGTTGAACATCGGCAACCCGGCGCCGTTCGGCTTCGAAGCGCCACCAGAGATTCTCGTCGATGTCATCCGTAACCTGCCCAATGCGCAGGGCTATTCAGACTCGCAGGGAATCGTCTCGGCCCGCACCGCCGTTGTGCAGTACTACCAAACCCACGGCATCGACATCACCAACGTCGACGATGTCTGGTTGGGTAACGGTGTCAGTGAACTCATCCAACTTGCCCTGCAGGCGCTTCTCAACAACGGCGACGAGGTGCTCATTCCCGCCCCCGACTATCCGTTGTGGACAGCGGCTGCGAGCCTTGCCGGCGGCAGGGCCGTTCACTACCTCTGCAACGAAGACAATGGCTGGGACCCCGATGTCGACGACCTGCGGGCGAAGATCACCGACCGCACCAAGGCGATCGTCATCATCAACCCCAACAACCCAACGGGCGCCGTCTACAGCACGTCGACACTCCGCAAGATTGCCGACATCGCAGCAGAGCGGGACATCGTCGTCATGGCCGACGAGATCTACGACAAAATCCTCTACGACGATGCCACGCACACACCTTTCGCGGCAATCGCGCCGGACGTGTTCACCCTCACCTTCAGCGGACTCTCAAAGGCATACCGTCTCGCCGGCTTCCGGTCGGGCTGGATGGTGATGACCGGCCCGCGCCGTCAGGCCACCAGCTACATCGAAGGCATTGCGATGCTCGCAAACATGCGTCTTTGCGCGAACGTTCCGGCTCAGCACGCCGTCCAAACCGCACTCGGCGGCCGTCAAAGCATCAAGGATCTGATCCTTCCCGGCGGACGTCTTCTCGCTCAACGCGACGCCGCGATGAAAGCTCTCGAAGCAATTCCCGGAGTGTCGTGCGTCAAGCCGAGAGGCGCGCTGTACATCTTCCCGAAGCTCGACCCTGATGTGTATCCCATCAAGGACGACCGACGTTTCGTGCTCGATTTCCTGCGCGCCGAACACGTTCTCGTGGTTCAGGGCACCGGCTTCAACTGGCCCAAGCCCGACCATCTGCGCATCGTCACGTTGCCCTGGGCAAAGGATCTCACCGAAGCAATCGGCCGCCTCGGCCGTTTCCTTTCGACTTGGGTTCCGCCCAAGGACTGAGAACGTCGGGCACAACCCCGGAAGATTCACCTCACGTTTTTCCCGGGCTTCGTCCCCGACTATGACGGTGTCACCTGCGATTTGAGGTACGCCCCCCGACATCTCGCGTCACCATTCCCCTCGGCGCTGGCGTTTTGTTTCTCCACGCAACTTCTTCGACTGAATTCTTCGCTCGACGGCACCACGTGACGGCTTAGTCTTGCGCCGAGGCGGAGCCGGGGGAGCAGCGACTTCGTCGATGCGTCCGACCGCGCGCTCCAGACACAACTCGCGGTTGCGGAACTGACTGCGCGCCGTCTGCGAGGAGACGCGAAGAACCGGTGCAAGTGCCGCAACCACGCGCGCGAGCGCGGCCGGGGGTCCGCCCAATTGGTCGATCTGAACTTCGAGGGTCACCTTCGATGACACCTTGTTCACGTTCTGGCCACCGGCCCCACCCGACCGCGAGAAGGTCCAGCGCATTGCTGCCGCGGGCACGACAATTCCGCGAGAGGTGCGAACGTCGTTATCGACCATTTGGAGCGGGTGACGGGAATCGAACCCGCATTCTCAGCTTGGGAAGCTGATGTTCTGCCATTGAACTACACCCGCGAGTGGTGGCGAGGACACTCCGCGGGAGTTATCAGCCCTCCTGGCGTGCGAAC
>Ga0194124_10000368_pt1 | contig 69101 bp, 73 predicted proteins | sample TA2KigCas0mmetaG_FD_148605 | JGI IMG/M metagenome (GOLD analysis project Ga0194124, IMG submission 148605) | Freshwater microbial communities from Lake Tanganyika, Tanzania - TA2015031 Kigoma Deep Cast 0m | ecosystem: Environmental > Aquatic > Freshwater > Lake | place: Tanzania: Lake...
CAATAGGAGAACTCATGAGCAGAGTACTGGTGATAGGAGATACCCATGTTCCCGCCATGCACAAAAGTTATGTGCAGTTTCTGAAAAGTGTAGCCAAAAAATGGAAGACAGATAAAGTTATACATGTGGGTGACGTAGTGGACCACCACTGCATTAGCTTTCACGACAAGCATCCTGATAATCCCGGAGCAAAGGAAGAATACTCCCAGGCCTATAATCAAATACAAAAACTTTATAAGGAGTTTCCCAATGCCGTTATTACAATAGGCAACCACGATATACGCGTATTGCGTCTAAACGCTAAAATGGGTATTCCTAAGATGTACCTTAAAGGATTCAACGATTTATACTCTACTAACGCCTGGAGATGGGTAGAGCACATTGAAATAGACGGCGTTTACTATTATCACGGAGAAGGCTGTGGGGGTCAACACCCAGCATTTAGCGCAGCCAAAATGCGATTGCAGCCTACTGTCATTGGTCACTACCATAGTGCCTGTGGTATATGGTATCAGGCTGGGCCTACTGCAAAGATTTGGGGTATGAACGTTGGTTGCGGCGTTGATCGCAATCATTGGAGTATGCAATACGGTGCTGCGTTTCTTAAAAAGCCAATTGTCTCCTGCGGCGTTGTAATTGATGGCGATCCGTTCGTTGAAACGATGAATTTAGGTGGAAATTCACGAGCTAAATAAAGACAATATGCAGGTTAATATGATTTATAAAGAGTTCATCAGAGCTTTTAATTTAGGTATGAACTAATGGGTAGACGAAAAAAAGAAAACTGCTTCCCGTATACTGACATTGTCATATCTACTTATATTAAAAAGCAGGATTATCATCAGGCACAACTTCGGTATTCAAACAATATTGGAGTAAATCCTGCTATTAACTTTAATACAGATGAATCAGCAGAAGAAAATGTGGATTATTTTGATCAATTTGATGAGGATTATGGGGACTAAAATACCCCAATATACATGGTAATATGATATATCCCCCGCTAATAGCTCTTACCCGACCATAATAGGATGCCAGAGTCCGTACAACTCTGCATCCAAACGGCAGACGATTTTTCCAGTTATTGTCATCTGTAGCAACTAGGTGGGCTAGCCTATCTAGTAACTGGTGGGAGGTGCGTACCAAAGATTCGCATCTGAGTTCTAGTAACCTGTAGCACGGTTGAGGTGAAAGAACGAGAAAAAGGTTAAATCGTGCGTCCCACATAGATCGGCAGGTCTGTGTGGGCTTTTCTTCGACGATAGGGTGCAGAAAGATTTACTTGCCGAAAGGAAGAATAATCTTCCCTGCACCTGAATGGTGGGCATCTTTCGTTGATTTTTGTTGCCCATGTATTGCAAATCAACGGCTTGTTGTGTGCCAAAACGCAATGCTGTGCGGGTATCAGCACAGTAAACCCACATAGATCGACGGGTCTGTGTGGGTGTGGGTTTTTAATCCCACTTCAGCTGAAGACTTAACCCACTTCAACGGCTGTGACAAAACCATGTGGGTTTAAACAGTAACCCACACAGATCGACAGGTCTGTGTGGGTTTTCAAACTTTCTCAAGAGGAGAACTGCTGCAGCAGGAAGAACCTCTACTCGACTATGCGAGTATAAATAGGTATTAGGCATAGTGCGTTTATGTAAATCTACGAATTTACATTAAGGTTACTCTAGTCACAGCTTGAGGGCTACGAAGAAGTGAAACAACTTCGGTGTGCCCTAGTTTCACAAGACTCATGACTAACTGACAGATGTAGCTCAGGGTCCCTACCTTTGTTAGAATTGAGGAACAATATGAGACCTTACATGGGCACACTGTGGGGAAACCCACAGTGTGCTTTTTCTTTGGTGTGGTGATCTTATGTACCGTGTAATACGGATTGTTTGGTGTGTCGTCTTTTCAGGAGAATCAACATGAGTGAAAAGCTTCTCAAAAATACCTATCAGTCATACAATATTCTCTGTGCAGAGATTGACTATATGGAAATGGTTATCAGGGGCAACGAGTGTCGAGAGAATCCCTCCACTGATAATCTTCTTGAGCTCAAGAATCTACGCATGATATTGGAGGACCTTCAACAGAGTCGTATATCGGCTCTTAAGTTGCATAAGTTAAATGTCTCAATCTCCAATCGACTGAAAAAAATGAATAGATGGCATATGTTTAATCAATGGACATCACAGAAACAACAAAACAGCACGACTTATTGGTGATAAAGACAGTTTCGATTGTCCTCTTTTGAGGCGGGCTACTGAGCGAGCAAATATGGGGCCGGTAGCTCAGCGGTCTAGAGCCATCGACTCATAATCGATCCGGCGTGGGTTCGAATCCCACCCGGCCCATTTTGTAGAATACCTCGAATACCCTCACCTGTTGATTTCACAATCTGAGCGAGGGTTTAGAGCAAAACTCGGCCAGGTAGGGCTTGCGGCCTGATCCTGCCAGCGCTGTTCTCTGTCGCTCAGAGACTCCACAGACCCCGCTGCTGGGGCCCCATCCGCAAGAGGGGGCGGCGCTTCTATAGTCCCCCGGAATGCCCTTGCCCGTTGATTTCACGATCCGGGCAAGGGTTCCTTTGCTAAAGTCATTCTCTCTTGTTCGCCTAAAATCCAATAAGTTCGGATTTTAGGTTTTTGCCTGTGGGGCGTTCCCTCAGGTATTTTTCTCAACACACAGGAAACAAATGCAATGAAACCTGTAGGTAAACTTATCGTAGCGATGCTGCTGTATGTCGCTGTCCCCGCCCAGGCTCAGACCTGGGACACCTTTCTGGATGCAATCCAAAAGGTGGAGACCGGTGCAGAAAAGAATCCCAACACCGCTGTTGGCGATAATGGCAAGGCCCTTGGTGCGTATCAAATTTGGTACGATTATTGGGCGGATGCCGTTGAGCGCTCACCTGAGCTAAAAGCTCAGGGCTATGAGGCGGTTAAAGACCCCATCTATGCTAGGAAAATAATCCGAGCATACATGGACAGATACGCTCCTAAGAATGCCACGTGGGAGGAGCGAGCGCGAATTCACAATGGTGGTCCCAAAGGCCATCGTAAGTCTGCCACTAAAGCTTACTGGACCAAGGTGCAAAAGCACCTTAAGGAGGCAAAGTAATGTTTATTTGTCTCACACTTAACCACGGAGAAGGTTCGAGAGGCTGGCATTTGATTAATCATCAGTTTATTGATCAGGCTCTAGCAACGCCTGGATTGAGGGTATTGGTGAGTAAGAACCTGGACATCAGTTCGATGATATTAGAGGAAGATGGGTTAAAAGCAGTGCCTACTCCTCTTGCTTTAAATCGAATGCGTTTAATTATTAAATGCTATCGACCGATGTTAGAGTCAGATATTTCTACTCTTTTGGGCCTTTCTGCGCCAAACGCCCACAACACACCAACTACACCCATACATGCTAGTAAGCATATGATGGGAGAAGGCCCTCTGTAGGGTCACTTACGGTGCATTTGTTTCCACTTGGGGGTGGCAGACTTCTTAGTCTGCCACCCCTCTTTTTGTACGACTACTCCGGTAGTAATTTCTAATGGTTCTATCTTGTAGTAAAAAGCGGGGGGCCTGGGCCAAGCCCCCTGCTTTTTTTTTAGATATTAATATTTATTCTCTGAAGACAATGTCTAATCAATATCAACTGTATTTATTACAATGGATGGACTTGCACCTAACTGTCATAAAAGTTAGGATGCGTCATGCATATAGTTTGTAGAGGTGCCTCGTTGGCATCTCATTATATCCTTGCAATTCCTGAGCTAATCCTCAGGAATTGTTTTATTTTAATGTTTAAAGCGTTGTATGCTTCTTTGCAACACCATACAGGGCATTGCTAAGTAACTGTACCTAAACATACAGAAATAATGTATATTTTAAATACCGTAAATCTCTTCTTAAAAAACCAGTAGTGACGTTTGCTATGTAATATCGTGCTCTATTTATAATACTTATCTAATAGTGTATACTCTGTTCAAGTAATACTCTAACATAGCAAACGTCACTACTGGTTTTTTTTGGAACTAAATATTGTCATTTGCTATAATTACTATTATGCAACCTTACCAACAATACAAGCAAGCAGCCTTATTTGAAGGCGCTAACTCTGACGGACTCCAAGGCCTTAGGGCGTTGGTTGGTGCCGGAGCTGGTGGTTTACTTGGCGCTGGGTTAGGTGCTGGCGGTGGACTGCTGAGAGAGGCCTTCTTTGCCAAACCAGAAGAGGCTCAATATTTACGTAGAGCTTTACAGGGCATGAGCCTGGGTGGACTTGCAGGTGCTGGTCTTGGCGCAGGTATAGGCGCCACCAATATAGGTAAAGGCATACAGACGGCTCTAGAAGAGTCTACAGCAAAAGCTAATGTCAAAATGTTGCAGGCTATTGCTAATTCCCTCAACTCTATTCAGGTAACAAACTTGCCTCTCTTTGTAGCGCAGCCAAAATTTCAAGTTCATCCAGATGTCATAAACCAATTAGAACAAACTCAAACTAAGAGTACAAAATGAACAAACAAGCTCAATACTCTTTATTACGTCACTACCTCATGCAAAAGATTGCAGAGGAGTGCGCTGCTTGCAGTATGGACGAAGCAGACTACGATTGCGAAGAGTGCAAAACTGCCTCTGAGGCATGGACTCGCTCTGAGGGTAAGAACCCAGAGGGTGGCCTTAACGCCAAAGGCCGAGCTAGCTACAACAAAGCTACTGGGGGCAACCTAAAGGCTCCAGTGAGCTCTGCGGCGGCTGACAAGAGCCCTGCCAAGGCCAAGCGTCGTAGCAGCTTCTGCTCACGCATGTGTGGCATGAAGGCTAAGCGAACTGGTTCTGAGACCTCACGAGATCCCGACTCTCGTATCAACAAGGCGTTGCGTAAGTGGGATTGTAACTGTTAAATATTAATTATTAAGATAGATACACAATGATTAAAGTAGCAAACAATATTCAAAATATGCTTACCAAGCAAGCCGCCGCGAATTCACAAATGAGGTACAGTCCTCTTCGACGTATGCTTGCCCAGCAACCTCAAATAATGCATAGTCCTGGGTTAGGCGGATTTCACACTCCCGGAACTTATCCTCAAAGTATGAGTCCAGAGCGGTATCAACAGATTCAAGCTCTTAATTACATAAATCCTGGTGTATTTTCACAACCAAGTAGTTTTAATAGTCCTGAAGATTTTGCTATGGCTTTAAATACTTCTGGGGTTGGAAATTACATGAATCCAAAACAAATACAAACACAATTGGCTAGTGCCAGTAGAAATGTCATACCCTTTGGACAAATGACTCCAGAGGAGCGTTATAGTGCAATAGACAGTTGGCGCCGACTTTCTCCTTTTCCCATCGGATCGGCTAGCGGTCCAAAGGCGCAGCCAGCTATTCAACCCAGGGGCATTTTGGACCAGATAAAAGCAAATCCGCAGAGCTACCCCCCACGATGGCAAAACAATGATCACAGGCCCAGTAATTTATACGAAGCTCCCTTCTACGGATTTTACCATGACCAGAGGTATAATGACTACTTAAAGGCGCAAAACGCGATGTTGGCAGAAAGATCGGGTAACGATTGGCGGGATATTAAAGATTGGCAGGAAGCGGAACGACAGGGGGCATGGGAAGTAATGCCAGGCGGACTCACGAACCCTTTCTTACACGCAGCATACGATGTAAGAAACAATCCATTGGGGTCAGAGGAGGGCGGTCAGTATGTCGAAGGTTATAATCCTCTAGGCATTACTGCAAGGAATCCGACAAGCGATGCTCAAGTAGCAAATCTTGCAAGTCAAGAGCTTGAATCTGCTTATAAAATTTATATGGATAGGTTGCGTGAGCAGCAGCGCCAGGAGTCAGAGGATGCGAGAAGCAAAGAAAGAGCTCAGGCCGCAGGAAACATAAGCCTAATGGGCGGCCAAAAACCGTAGATCAATTAAGAAGAAAGTCTGAGTTAAAGTAATATTATGTTTTCAACTGAAAATGATTAAAGTAGCAAACAATCTTCAACGTTTAGTAAAGAGCGCTAACAATCCATCACAGGAAGCAGCAACACTAAGAACTGATCATCCTTTTAATCTTCATTACGCAGGAACTCCGCATGCTTACTATTCTTACGGAAATTCTCCAGCAACGAGTATGGTACCAGAAGCTTTTTTTGCGGAATTGGTGGCGGACGGCGGGTACGGAGTCGCGCCGACCGATACGGGTAATATGAGCCCTGAGGATTATGCTGCGTTTCAAAATACCTTACTTAGTTGGCACCGACAACATAATAACCCTTCTACGCCTTATAGCCCTTCTACACAACCCGCGCCTGCAAGAGGGCGTGGCGGAAGAGTAGTTCGCGAAACTCCTGCTATGCATGGGCTGAATAATCCACATACCAGAAATCAAGAAATGCTATTTAGAGCAATGTTCCCGATTGGAAACCTTATACCCGGCTTCTTCAGCGGCGGCGGCAAGGCCTTCGCCACCGCACGCGATGGAAGTTATACTCCTCATTACAGCTATCAAGAATCCAAAGTCCCATGGCCATACACATACCAAGCTGTGACCAAAAAAGAACCGTTCATGCCGTCTTTCCCGTTTTATAAAGCAGACGGACAAGGTTATGATCAAGTTTTATCCCCTAGATCTATATCAGAGCAATATTCTGATTATTTAAATAGAGGTATGTCAAGGTAATATTATGTTTTCATCTGAAAATGATTAAAGTAGCAAACAATATTCAACGTATGCTTGAGAAAAAATCTGAGCAGCCTTTAAAAGAAGTTTTACGTGATTTTATTGATGATCGGGATCTTCCAATTTATATTGGAACCCCTCTTGGAGCTCTTTTAGGAGGAGTATTGGGTTATGGTGCGTATCGCTTAGGACTTAAGAATAAAGCAATAGAGAAAGACAGCCTTTTGATGGCTCTTGGTTTACCTTTGTTGGGAGCGGCATCTGGCGGACGGCTAGGTTATAGTATTGGTAAAGAGTTAAAGTAATATTATGTTTTCATCTGAACTTATAAGTCTCGTTAGCGGCGGCCTTGTAGGTTTTCTTTTTAGGTATATGGCACAAAAAAGTGCCGATCAGAAGGAGCTGTTTAATCAGCTTATTCAGGCCAACAAACAGACTACTGATAACCAGAATCAGGCTGTTAAAAGAGTTCCGATAGATACAGGTAGAATAGTAAGACAGATTATTGTTTTGACTATATTGTTTGGAGCTTTTGCTGCTCCTTTCATTTTGCCTTTCTTTGGCGTGCCTACATTTGTAGAGGTTGACGTAAAGAATCCTGAAGCTATCTTTGGTTTAATTCCCGCCACCGTAAAGAAGGCATTTGTAGAAATTAATGGCTTTTTCTGGACTTCTGAAAATAGAGAAGTGCTATTAAGTATCGTAGGATTTTATTTTGGTACCGCTGCTGCAACCCCTAATAAATATTGATAGATATCGCTATGGCAATTTTAATTTTTATAATTTTGATGGCTTTGTCTTTTCTGACCGGTTGCTCCAGCAATCCAGTAATCATTCCTGATCCTACCTCTGATAATGGCGTGATGCTGGAGCTTAAGCACCGTATTGCGCAGTCAGAGATTTCAGGAGTTTATAGTTCTAGCTACGGTTGGCTATTTTGGTACATACCTTTAGCTGTATTGCTTATTTTTTGGGGTTACCGTAATTTAATTAAAAAGCCCCTTGATTGCATTGAAGAAGAGCCCGATTCCGTTAAACTGCAAGACAAGGTTGACGGGGATATTAAAACTTAAATTAAAACTTAGGGGTATTAACAGTGATTAAAGTAGCAAATAATATTAAATCCATGTTAGAAAAACAGGCTTTATTTACTGTAGGCAGTTTTAGCCCGTTTGAGAGTCAGCTCGCTAACTATGGCGTCTATGCTGGCGGCGGCGGACTTGCTGGTGCTAGTATTGGTGCTCTGGTAAATGCACTGCGTGGTGAGTCTAAGCTTAAGGGCGCACTCATCGGTGGCGGTGTTGGTGTCGGTGCTGGTGTTGGTCTAAAGGGATTGGCCGATGTATTAGCCGGAAATGCACAAGGTATACTTCGAGATTACGGAAGAAGTGGCTATCTAGTAGCTAAGGGCAAAAAAGAGGATGAAGCAGACTTAGCGGCCTATCGAGCTCGCAAGCAAGACACTTGGACTAATTACTTCAAAGATAAAGTTTTTGGTGAGCCTACAGTAGTAAAAGGCGATGAAAACCAAAAAGCCTACGAGAAAGTTATAGAGGAGCTTGCATCAATGAGTATTCTCGAAGCTATCAAAAATGATGAGCAGAATCGTCATTGGAGAACCGTCATTGATGCAGCACACGGTCTACACGATCTTATCAAAGGATAAAACTGCGAAAGAACACCAACAGTGATTAAAGTATCAAGCAACCTTCAACGTATGATCTTCGTCAAGTCTGCTGAGGACTATTGGTACGGAGCTGAAACAACAAACTATATTGATTTAAATGGAAAACCAACAAATCAATATGGCATTTATCACGGTTTACCTATTAGAGAGTCTGATGAAGTTGGGTGGCTTCAAAATCCCAAAAAATCAATTCCACGTAGTCAGCTTGAAAGAATTATCAAAGAATTAGCTAAAATTAAGGGAATCGACGTAACCGGAGAAAACAAAGATACCGGTTATCTAGAGTTTGGATGGAGCACAAATAAAAATAGGGGTGTTGCCGACGAAGAAATGTCTAAGATGATAAATTCAATTTTGTATAAATAGAGACGGAGTTAATAAATGATTAAAATAGCTCATAATCTACAAAATCTTATTATAAATAAATTATCAGAAGATCGTAGTCCAGGATACGTTGGAGTCCCAAAATCCACGGGGTGGGATGGGTATGGAGTTTACGAGCGGGAAGGTCAACCCCGTAGATACTTGCGTTTAACGCCTCCTGCAGCAGCTCCTATGCCTGTTATGCCAGGGCCTACATCTCCTCGAGTTCCTATGCCTGTTATGCCAGGGCCTACATCTCCTCGAGTTCCTATGCCTGTTATGCCAGGGCCTACATCTCCTCCAGTTCCTATGCCTGTTATGCCAGGGCCTACGCCTTCTCCAATTCCTATGCCTACTACGCCAAAGCCTCGTCCAAACGCAATGGATTACGCTAACGTATTACTAAGGCACCTTAATAGGCGGCGAGTTCGTACGCCTGCTACGCCAGCTCCTACGCCTTCTCCAGCTCCTACGCCTATTGAGGCTGAGTTTAGCGAGAAGATGCAGCGCCTTGATGACCCGAAGAGCGCATGACGCGCTCAATATCTTCTAACAGAAAGTAAAGCCATGTTTTCGCCAGAACTTATAAGTCTTGTTGGCGGGGGCCTTACAGGCTTCCTCTTTAAATATATGGCTCAGAAGAGTGCTGATCAAAAGGAGATGTTTAATCAGCTCATTCAGGCTAATAAGCATCCATACCTTTCGTTGCACGGGCGATCTGAGCGACCTCCCGTTGCCAGTGCTTCTCCAATTCCCCCTTATAATAGAGTTTATTAATTCGTTTCTTTAAGTACTAGAATTATCCAAGGGGCAATACGTTCTATTTTTGTAGCGGAGTTTTCATATAAGACTCCTCGCATAAAGCCTATTGAAGAAACAATTCCGACTATTTCATTATTTTGATTTAAAACGGGACCGCCAGAATCTCCGTACCAGATAGTTCCTTTGTAGCAAAGCATTTTGATATAAAAAGGGTCTTCTTTTAAAGTACCGTAGTAGCAAAAAGTGTTAAGGTCACTTTTCTTTCTGTATTTGCCTCCGTGACCCACGACTGTAAGAGACTCTCCTCGAACTAAATCTTTAGTGCAGATCTGCATAGGCTCCTCTAAACACGGTTCATATAGTTTAGCTATAGCAGCATCAAGAATATAAATAGAGCCTATTTTAAATAGAGGAGGAAGTGCAATGCTATCTATGCAGTACCGCATTCCATTAGTTTCAAACCAATGGAATTCTGAATCATCTACTACATGTCCTGCCGTAAGTATATGGTGTGAGTCTAAAAGAGTTGCGCTTCCAATTAACCTACCATCGTAATCAGTAATGCGACCCACAGCAGGCATTTCACTGTCTGTAATTAATGTAAACCCTTTTAAATACGAAGGTTTATATTCTTGAACTTTTACAGGGTTTATGGTTGTTTCGTAGGTGGCGCATCCAGTCCAAAGCAAAACAAAAGCAGTCAGTACGTATATGCTAAAACTAACTAAATTTTTATGCAAAGTTTTCATGATATAAACATCCGATATCTTTGACCTACATGCAAATTTAAGTTTAAAATATTTGAAAAGAAGCTATACAATGATACTGTCTTAAGAAAAATAAAGAATAAAAATAACGCCTAGGTTTTACTCAGAGTGCTATACCTTTGGCTCAAAATTTACACTTAACAGTAGGAATGTCGTATATGCTTCTAGGGGTAGTTTTTACCGAGCTTCGTATTTTTATTTTAGCTATAATTTTTATGCTATTAGAGCTTAAACTATGAATCTATTTCGCTCTTATTTAATCAAATACGCATATGGTTGTGATGCTGTAGGGTTTTTGAATTCTTCTGAGCTGTTACAGAAAAAATTGGAAGCTATTATGTCTGATATGGAAAAGCCTGAGCTAGAACATGCAGCCCCGGTTGACGACAAAGTTGTCGAGATTACAGTAGTGAAGACATCTACTAACGATAAATTAATAAAAACCCTTCTTAGCTATGGTCTAAAGTTTGCTCCAAAGATGATGCCTCTGTACAACGAGCTTGATCCTAAGGATTTAGCAGACATAAAGATAGACGTAGGGTACTCCTTACCTCAAAATAAAGATACTAAAGTTGATGATGTAGAGCAGGATTCAACTCAACAGTTAAATGGAGATAAGACTCTGTATCCGACTACATCGGATCTTTTTAATTTTAACAATATTTCTAAAGACACCGCACTTGCATGATTCCTTATAGCGCCTACATGAAGCGAGCGGCAGCGCCTACAAGACCAAGCCCTAGCTATACGTCTGCTACTGAGACGGGCCTTACTTCTACAGGCACTCCAAAACCTTTTCAAGCGCCTAGATACTACGATCGCCCAGGTGTTAATCCTGAACTTGCAGCACAAGGCAAGCAATTAGAAGCAGACTACGCTCGTCAGTTTCCATATGGAGACTACACCTATAGCACCAAAGGTTGGGGTTATCGAGGCGGTCAGCGTGCTCAAATGGATCAGGAACAAATAGACCTAAGGAATAGGTTTAGACTCTACGAGGCTCAAGCTAGGGGAATCAGCCCAAGTAATCCACAAGCTGTTGCGCCAAGCCCCAGTGCTGCAAGTGCATTTGTTGGGGACTTGGCTAGATCTCCTATTATGCCCACTGCTCCCTTTATGTACGCCTACGATGTTGGCACTAAAGGTTTACAGCAAGCTACAGCCGATAAGATGCAATCCGATGCTGTCTACGGAAGCATGTTGGCAGATGCTGGAAAGCGCGTAGCCAATCGCTGGGGCGGCAACTTTGAGCTTCAGTACAACGATCCCTATTTAAACTATGCTAGTTACGCTTTGGAGGCTGCTCCAAGTCTACTTCTGGCAGCAGGTACCGGAGGCGGAAGTCTTGCAGCTCAAGGTGCCGCTCGTACTGGTGCCACAGTAGCCCCAAGTGCCTTTAGAACTCTAGGTCGTTTCGCCGCAACAGGTTTTCAACCCGCACTTCAAGGTTCAACTAATCCTGTAGTTAGATTTGCGGGACGCTCAATTCCTGCTTTCACTAACTACGCTATGTCCGGGCTTAATCCAGTACCGTTAATCATGGGTACAATGCGAACAGCTGGGGTTGATAGAGTTCTTTCTCAATTAGGAGCACACCTTGCAACCCATGGTGCAGCTAACAACTATGCAAATGCCTACAGGGATACAGCTGCGTTTAATGCAGCAAATCCAAATGTTGCCGGCACTCCAGAATCTCTTCAGCGTTTTGGTGAATCTCTATTGGCCGGAGGCATCCACTTAGATCCAACTGCTTTAAACCCATGGGGTATTGGTGCAAGCAGTTTTTTACCTTCTATTGATGAGCAACGAGAATCAGCTATAGACAGAGCTACTGAGTTAAAAATATCTCAAATGTCACCAGAGAAGCAAGCCTTGGTGTTAAGTGATCCAGCACAGTATGCCGTAGTGAGAAAACAAATTATTGATGAGTTTTATCCGAATTCTTTTGTTCGCCATGCAACTGACGTAGTAACTCTTAATCCACTTAGAGCATTAGGTGCGACTAGTTATAGCGAAAATCTGGCTACAAATAAAGATACTGCAACTAATGTTGCTACAAGCGCAATGGGGTTTAAAAACACGGCTTTGCTAGACCCTAAGTTCTTTAAGGATTTAAATGATTTATCTTTTGACTTCGCTCAAAATCCAGAGTCTATTAACTCCAGTGGGCTTGGTAAGCACCTAATGCAATCTCCTCTAGCAGCTCAAGTAGGGGGAAACCCTCGAAACGTTATTGCAGCTGCACAAATGATGGCTGGTCTTAACAGAACGCTAGCTAACATGTATTACGCCTATCAGCAAACTGGCCAAGTACCTCCAGGCTATACAGAACTTGCGCAACAGGCTGATAATATTGCCAAGGCTCAGCAGCTGCCAGTGGAAGTTCAGGAATCAGGTAATACCCCCTTAGTAGATGCCTTGCTGCAACTACGACCAGTAATGAATCAGATATATCCGGGGGCGCAGCAAACTCAAGGAGCGACGCAATGAGTACTCTAGGCGATCTTAAAAAGGCTAAGCAATACTCTGATGTCAAGCAGTACAGTCAGAAGCATCAACTTATTCATCAATTGGTAAGAGAGGCTCCTAAAGAGTTTTATGTAGACTCTGAGAAAGACGGCATTGTCGGTCTTACTCATAGCTCTACTAACTTTAAGATCCATGTTCCAAAGAACGTAATCTCCGGATTGCAACTAAGCGATGCTCCTGAAAAAGAATCCGCAGTAGCCGACATTATGTCTGCTGGGTCGGGAATGCCTAATATCACTGGTGGTGGTCAGGGTAGCTATATAAAGCTGCCTTCGTTGTTCGGCAGCATGAAGTCAAAGTTAACTAAAGCAACTAAACAAGTAGGCGAAGATGCTAAAAAGCCTTCAACAGGGGCTGCATCGAAACTATATCCAGCCACTGTAGAGTATATGAATAAAAAGATGGCCCCTACTCCATTTCCCTATAAGCACGCAGCGTTTACTTCAGACCTATCGAAGTCTTTAGGTTATAGCCCGGGCTTATGGTACGGCGAAGATGCATTTAGTCCAGCTGCTCAGACTCGATTTGGAAACTTAGTCGCAGGTGTAGGGTTGACTGGTTTAGGTGTTGCCTCTGTTCCTATTTTAAAATATTTATTTCCTGAGCGCTTTGCCGGTAAAGAGAAGGCTTTGATGGCTCTTGCTGCTATTGGCGGTATGAGCGCTCCTTGGTTGATTAACGCCCCCTCAACAATGGCAGATATCTCGAGACTAACTCTGCCTAAAAACGAAGACTACACAGACGATGATTGGAAAAAGATGCAGAGGGCTTCTCGTATACGCTCAGGGATTATTCCAACTGGAAATAATGCTCTTATTGCAAAAGGGCAGGATCCAACTAAGGTTGGTTCGTATATTCCTATGGATATGCAAATTGCTAGGACTCATTTAGCAGACGTAGTTAGTGAACAGATGCGTTCTGGCTACGTAGACTATGGTCAAGCTGCAGGGCTTATGCTGCGAGCCAGTCAGGAGTCTAACAAGCCCTGGTTTACTGTCCGAGACATCGCTCATGCTGCTATTGGCGCTGGAGCAGGTGCAGTTGCCGGTACTGCTGCTGCTAAGGGAATCGGCATGTTTATGAACCTTAGCCCCAAGGAGCAGACTGTTATGCAAGGCACAGGCGCTGCTCTTGGCACTTTAATTAACTTGGGCAAACTATCATTTTGAGTAAGTTTCTTTTCTACGGTAGAATTACATTATGACCAATAAAGAATTACAAGCATTTCGTCAAGGCTTTTGTGAAAAGGCTGCAGAGTTAGGCATTCTGCCTTCTGAGCTTTTATCTTACAGTGGTTATAAGCAGTCGTTTTTAAACAATATTACAGGGGATGCTGCCAACGTTGCTAGCACTGCGACTCAAGCGGCGCTCTTACTGGCGATGGGTGGGCTTTCGCTGGGCGCAGCGGGCGGCGCACTAGGTAACTACTTGTACAACAAGGCAAAGTTTGAGCTGGATCCTGATGACTCTATTTTGCCAACTTACAATGCGTTAGACGAGGCAAAAAATTTGCATATTCTTGCAAAATACCGTAATGCTAAAAAACTTGTAGAATCCGGGCTTTCATAATATGTATAAATACTCTAATTTAAATACAAATAGTTTACTGTACTCTTTACTCGGCGCTGGACTCGCAGGCAGTGGAACTTATGGGTTATATAAACTATTGACCCCCAAGAAACATCAAACAACTGGATTGGGGCTAAGTGCTACCCTCTTGGGAGCTCTAGGTGGTGGAGCCCTTGGCTATATGAAGCATGAGGATATTCATAAAGCTATGTTGGCTGCAGCTGAAAAGCTACAAAAAAGCATAAAAGCAAAAGTAGAAAAGCAGATACAAGATTCTGCTCCGAACCGTCCCGTAACTATGGAGAATGGTATACTACATATCACCAACTGATCATGACGTGTATGTATCAAATTTTTACCAAGTAATACGAAACCTCGAGAACCCGTTTAATTAAATAATATGACTGTTGAGTCTCCAGCCGACGTACCTCTTTTTAGCTTTAAGCACCAGAACTTAAGCGACCCGCCATTCTTTGGCTCCGTGTCGCCTATAGTTAAAGAAAACGACGGTCAAGATAAGCGACCCCAAGAAACTCCATTTTTTAATTCTAGGCAGTTCTGCCTTTGGAAAGAGGGGGAACTCTCTCAGTACAACCAATTAGTAGACGTTCTGGTAAAATGGAGAGATAGAGGTTGGTGCGAGTTCACGGAAGTTACAGAGTGGGTTGAGGCCAAAGAAAACTGGACCTCTTGGATTAAGTATTACGCCTTACTGCAAATTCCGGCAGAAGAAATGCATCTTTATCTCTATGAAATGAATATTCTAAATATGCCGATGCAGATGAATGAAGACCAGTCAGACAAGGAGATATTGTAGTATGGTTCCTTACAAAAATTATATTAAAAGTTTCAATGCGAAAACTATCAGAGATGTGGAGGCGGCAAAAGCGGTCAAGTATGGCGGCGTGCAGCTTTCTCCGAATGCGACCGCAGCTGGATTGCCGTCCTTAGGAGATTTGAGTCAAAATCCTAATTTCTCCGAACTGAAACTTCCGCCCCGCCCAACCCTAGAGCAATTGCTAGGCCCTGGACGTGTGTGGGATGAAGAAAGGGGCGTAGTGATAAACCGTGCTCGGCAACTGCAAGAACTCCGTGACGCGATGCGCGCGAGTATGATTCCAACTTTTGACGAACAAGTAAGGGCGAGACAAGAACTTGAACAGCACCTTATTAACACTGAAAAAGACACCCAAACAGCTGCTATTAACGCTGTATCCGCCCTCGCCCCCGTCCCTCCTATAGGCAGAGGCCCCCTTTTGCCAAATGCGGCTTCTGCTAGGCAGTACGGGCGAGAAAATTATGCAACTACCCCTGTTCCAACGCAATTAATCAATGTGAATCCGCCTAAGCCTAAGTTTCCTGATAAAAGCCCGCTTCAATACCTTCTTAATCCAACTGATAATAATTATGCCAATTACGGTATTGCAGGCGGTATTGGAGCTCTTGCCCTTGGTGCTTTAGGTAGCCTTTTATCCGAACGCAAAAATAGAATGAGAAATACGCTACTGTATGCTTTGCTTGGTGGGGGTCTGGGTCTTGGAGCAAAGTATTTAGCGGATCGTTATGGAGTTGGCGGTGTAAATTCTGCTGACTCTAGTGTAAAAGCCTAATAGCCGTGCCTGCTAAAACTAAAAAGCAACAAAGATTTTTTCAGTAAATTATATAAAGGGATAATAATAATGCCTTACTCTCACTATCGTCCAATTCTTAAACAATCCAATATCACTGTTGGGGATGCTCTTGCAGCGTTGAATCCAACTAGCCACCAGGTCTGGCCCCAGATGAGTCTAACTACTAATCCTCTAGCAGACTACGGCATTTATGCAGGCGGTGGCGGACTTGCTGGCGCTAGTATTGGTGCTCTGGTAAATGCACTACGTGGTGAGTCTAAGCTTAAGGGTGCGCTGATTGGTGGCGGCATTGGCGCCGGCCTTGGCGCTGGCGCAAAAGCTCTTGGCGACTATATGCTTTCAGACGAAGTTGCTGAACTTGCAAAACTTGATAGGGAAAGCGAGACTGAATTCCGCTGGCCATGGAAGACCTTCCCGAGTGAGAAGGCTAAAGCAATCAAAGAAGAGTCGTTACTTAAAAACATTATGAGGAGTCTAGAGAACGCTTCAAGATCCTAGCCTTCTTAAAGGAAGGAAAATATGCCTGCTCAGAGCAAGAAGCAACAACGCTTTTTTGGTTTAGTTAAGGCTATTCAAGAAGGCAAAGCTACTGGCTCTGGTAAGGCTGAGCAAGCTGCGGCAAGTATGTCTGAAGAGGATGTGCGTGACTTTGCCAAGACGGAGCATGAAGGTCTACCGGAAAGCAAAAAGGAATCCATGGATCCCAACGTAAAACAACTACTTAACTATGCTGCCATCAGTGCAGGAGTAGGTCTTGGCGGCGTGGGGCTCTATGGCCTTGGTAAGTATCTGCATGATGAATCTATGTTTGGTTTACCTGGCCAAGAGAGTCGTTTAAAGAGTATGGAGAAGCGTATTGCTATTCCAAAGAGCCACAAGATAGAAAAGTATCTACCTAATGATATAGCTAGCCCTACTGATATGCTGCCAGAGAAAGCAGACGAAACCACTTCGGATCTTTCTCAGGAGACTATAGACGACATGGAGAATCCTAAGGAACTCAGTGAGAAGGCGTCTGGATGGGGTGAGTGGATCACAGAGCCGCTGGTGTATGGTATGGCTACCCCAACTGCAATGTTAGCTCCGGGTATTCTTACCTTCATGCTTGGCACTCGACTTATCGATAAAGCCCGTAAGGAAAAGATGGAATCTAAGATTGAAAAGGCTAAGAAAGAATTTGAAAAAGTTCTTTCAAAACAATCCTCTGAGCTTCAACTGCAGGTCGATGGTTTAGTAAAACAGGCTATTGATCCAATTCCCCCTGACAAGATTCAGAGAACGCCAGACCCCCATGGACCAGGATTGAACATTCCGGGTGCCGCTTTTGCTTTAGGCCTTACCCCCGGCATAGGGATGCTGCTTGGCTGGTGGTATATGCAAAACAAAATGAAGAACGATGAGGACAGAGCTAAGCTCAAGAGCATGCAGAGTTTGCTTAAGCGCGATATTGCTTCCGGTGCTTTTGCATCGGGTGTTGATCTTGAAGAAACCACCGAAGGTAAACCAAAATTTAAACTTTAAATTAAAATAAAAGTTCCATGCCTATGCCTGGTGCAGATGACTTAAATCAACTCGTAGCTCCCTCTGCTCCAGTACTGAGAGGCTTTAATGATTACCGCATTACTCGTAAGAACATTTTTGACGGTGTAAAGAATGCGGTATTGTCAAAGTTTCCTTTGCAGAACACTCGATACACTGTCGAGCTCTCGGGCCTAGACTACAGCCGTTCAGAACCCTACAGTATAAAGGAACAGCAAGAAGCTTTGATGCAGAATCAGAGTCTTTATATTCCATTGCGGGGTCGCCTGGTAATGAAGGATAACGTTACCGGTGAGATTCTGGATAGGACTGATAAATCTATTACTCTCGCCAGAGTACCTTATCTTACAGATCGTGGTACTTTTATTAAATCAGGTAGTGAATACACTGTAGCCAATCAGTCTCGGCTGCTTGCAGGACCATACGTTCGTAAGCGTAAGTCTGGTGAATTTGAGGCGCACTTTAACACTATGCCTGGCAAGGGTCGTGGTTTTCGTATGGCATTCATGCCAGATACCGGAAAGTTTGTTGCTGAGATTGGGCAGTCCGTTGCTCCTGCTTACCCAATGTTTAAGGCCTTAGGTATTGATGACTCTATTCTTGAGCGCACCTGGGGCAAAGAACTCCTGGAGTCAAACAAGATCGGCTCTACCTATGACGCAGCTCGTATCTATGAACGACTAACCAATAGTCCTTCAAAGGGATTAGATGATGCCACAATCTATCAAGGCATCAAGGATGCTCTTTATAAGACTGAATTAGACCCCGAGGTTACTCGTCGTACTCTGAGCTACGCCGAAGCTATCAAAAAGCAGGCAGATGTACCTCTGCGCGGCACTCTTAAGATTGAAGACGAAGGTTATATTACCGTACCTGCAGGATTCGTGGACAGTGTTTTCTATGCACTCCGAGATTCTGACAAGGCTCCTGCTATCTCTCCCGTTGCCAATAAGAATAAGCTTATTGTCATTACAGCAGAGGAGCTTAAACAGTTAAAAAAAGTCTTCCGTAAGAATTTTGAGACTACTTGCGGTTCTGGCCGCAGATTTACCTACAATATTCGCAACGTACTGCCCCCCAGCAACGGCGAATATTGCATTGATATCGAGTGCCCAGAGCTAGAGCAACTGCGTAGAAGCCTCTTGCTCGATGCCAAGCCTCGTGGTGGGTTTAGACTAACTGTAGGTACAAAAGTTGCTGCTGATTTAAATGAATTGCTGACTGAGAAGGAAGCCGCTCCCCTGCCAACTATGCAAGACTTCGAGTATGAGCAAATGCAGCTTAACGACGAAGACCTAAGCAGAATTACCGGTAATACCTTACTACGCGTTTCTCAGAAGATTCTCAATGCTCAGCGTGGCCTTGAGGATCAGGATGACCGTGACTCTTTGGCTTATCAGAAGTTTCTAGGCCCAGAGGACTTCTTCTCTGAGAGAATTCAGAAGGATGCTGGTGCAGCTGTCAGAACAGCTTTGTTTAAAGCTACCAATAAAGGTAATTTAAACTCTTTCCGCAATGGTGTATTCACACCAGTGCTTAACGGCGTACTTATAGGATCTGGTCTTGGCGCACCCATTGAGGAAGTGAACCCGATGGAGATTCTGGACCAGAATATGCGTGTAATTCGTACAGGTGAGGGAGGCATCGGTTCGGCTGCTCACGGCATCCCTGTTGACAGTCGTTCAGTGCAGCCTTCTCATCTCGGGTTTCTAGATCCAGTTCGTACTCCTGAGTCCGACAAAGTAGGTATTGATCTACGACTTACCGTAGGCTCCTACAAGGGCTCAGATGGCCAGATATACTCCAAGATGCGCAGAACTAAGACCGGTAAGCTAGAGCCTGTGGCGGCTCGTACGCTTATCGATTCTATTGTTGCATTTCCTGGAGAACTTGCACGCTCGGCGAAGACAGGAGATCCAATCAGGGCGATGGTGCGTGGCCGCATTTCCTATGTCGATCCCACAGAGGTCGAATACGAAGTGCCTGCCCATAGCAACATGTTTAATATTAATTCCAACCTTGTACCTGGTATCTCAGGTGTCAAGGGTGGACGCCTGCTTATGGGCTCTAAATACTTCACTCAGGCGTTACCTGTCCAGGGTGCCGAAGCGCCCCTGGTACAGGGATTAGACCCTAATGACGCAGATGGTAGATCGTTTGAGGAACAGCTTGTGCCACACCTTGGTGCTGTTGCTGCTGAAACCGAACTTGGCAATGGTCTCGTTACTGCGATTACGCCAGAATACGTTGAGGTAAAGCACGGCAAAGAAAAACGTCGTTATGAGCTGTACAACAACTTTCCATTCAATCGCAAGACTTATATCCATAATACGCCAACGGTTAAGTTGGGAGATCAGATCAAACCGGGCCAGCTTCTGGCTAAGTCTAATTTTTCTGACGACCAAGGCAGACTTGCTATGGGTCGTAATCTAAAGGTAGCGTATACGGTTTGGGGTGACACTGAACTGGGCGGCTCTAACTTTGAAGACGGCGTAGTCATGTCTGAAACGGCCGCTAAAAAGATGTCCTCGGAGCATATGTACACTGTTGGCTATGACAGCAAAGATGACTATGAAGCCAACTTTAACAAATTTATTTCTCTATTTCCAGGACAGTACAACAAAGAGCAGTTAGCCAACCTTGACTCTGCTACAGGTGTCGTTAGGCCAGGTACTGTTTTAAATCCTGGTGATCCTATTATTCTTGGTGTAGGTGAAAGGAGGTCTGATGTATTTGGCCTGATGAAGAAGGCCAGACCGAGCTATACGAATAGAGCTCAGACCTGGGATCATAGCCAGCCAGGTGTTGTGACCGATGTTACCAAGAATCGCAGCGGATATCAGGTTGCAATTAAGTCCTATAAGCCAATGTCCATAGGCGATAAGCTAGTCGGTCGTTATGGCGATAAGGGTGTTATTTCCACTATTATTCCAGACGAGGATATGCCAAAGGATAAGGAAGGCAATTCATATGAAGTTATTTATAATCCCCTCGCTCTTGTCACTCGTGTTAATCCTGTGCAGGCCGTGGAAGCTGCAATGGGAAAGATTGCAGCCAAGACCGGCGTACCTATCAAGCTTCCAGCATTCTTGGATGAAAGTTTTATAGATTTTGCACAACGAGAGCTAAAGAAAAACAAGCTTACCGATACAGAGACCCTTTATGATCCAAGACTCAATCGCAATATAGATAACGTATTTACCGGAAATCGCTATTTCCTAAACTTACATCATCAGGCAGAGAAGAAGTTGAGCGCCCGTGATGTCGGTGGCTACAGCACTGAAGAGACTCCAGTCAAGGGTGGAACAGAGGGCGCTAAGCGTATTTCTATCTCTGATATGAATGCTCTCCTTGCCCACGGCGCTATCGAAGTGATTAAGGATGCCAGACTTATCCGTGGTCAGAAGAACGACGAATACTGGCGTGCAATCAAGATGGGTACTCCGGTGCCTTCCGTTAATGTCCCCTTCGTATGGGATAAGTTTGTAGCCCAGCTCAAGGGTGCCGGAGTAAATGTAGAGCGTCAAGGCGGCGCCATAAACATTTATGGTATGACCGGTGAGGATGTAAAGAATTTATCTGGCGGCGAGGTTAAGGACTTTCGGGATATCGACTTTAAGACCGGTAAAGCCTATGACGGCGGCTTCTTCGACGAAAAGATCTTTGGCGTCAACCAGTCATTTTTCGGTCATTTCCCGCTTGCTGCCAAGATAGTTAACCCCGTCATGGAAGATGTGGTGCGATCTCTTACAGGCCTTACCAAGAAGGATTTTGAATCCTTAGTCTCAGGCGATACGATTAAGGGCATTCGTGGTATGGGGGGACTGGAGCAGAAGCTTATTGGAATGAATGTTCCTGCGGAGATCGAGGCTACTCGTAGAGAAATCACGGGGTCTAAAGGTCAGAAACGCAGTAATGCTATTTCTAAGTTGTCATACCTGGAAGGCATGGAGAAACGTAAGATTAAGCCAAAGGATTTCTTCTGGGAAGACATGCCAGTACTGCCGCCTCGCTTTAGACCGATTACCGATACCGGCAATATGCAGATGATCTCAGATATGAACTATCTATACAAAGAGCTGTTTAGCATGAACAGCAATCTCAAAGATCTGCAGAGTGAGCTCGGCAATGAAGCTACAGGCAAGGAGCAGCTTGCACTTTATAAGATGATTAAGGCTACAGTTGGACTTGCAGATCCTGCTAGTGCAAAGCTTAAGCAAAAAAATGTCAATGGCATTATTAGACACATTCTAGGTAATAACCCGAAATTCTCAATGTTCCAACGCAAAGTCTTGTCTTCTACAGTAGAAGGCGTAGGTAATGCTGTTATTACTCCAGACCCCTCGCTAGATATGGACCACGTCGGTGTACCTGAGGATATGGCATTCTCTGTATTCCGCCCATACGTAGTTCGATCCCTCGTTGCCTCAGGGGCAAATCCTCTGGAAGCGATGAAGCAGGTTGAGAGTAGAACACCAACTGCCAAGCGAGCTCTACTCGCTGAAATGGAGAAGCGCCCGGTTATGATTACTCGAGCGCCCGTACTGCATAAGTACAACTTCATGGCAGCCAAGCCAAGATTGACCACGGGTAGCACTCTTAAACTATCGCCATCTGTTGTTGTTGGATTTAATGCAGACTTTGATGGTGATCAGATGCGGTTACACGTTCCTTCTTCTCAGAAGGCTATAGCGGAAGCCTATGATCGTATGTTGCCTAGTCGTAATCTATTGTCTGCCGCAACATTCCAGGCTCAGCCGTTTATTAAAAACGAGTTTTTATACGGTCTTTATTTAGCCAGCAAGAACTCACCAGATAAGAAAAACGTCAAGGTATTCCGCTCCAAGAATGACGTAATTCAGGCGTTTAATCGAGGCGAGCTTAGCGCTACTGACACCGTAAAGATAGTAAGATGACTCAGCCATATTCCCAACTCGTAAAGATTCACGGTAAACAGTCAATGGCTAAACAAATGAACAAGCAATCCAAATATCATATGTTACGTCAATACCTCATGCAGAAGATTGCATACGATTCGAAGCAAGAGGAGGAGGCAATCCAGCGCCTTAAAGCGCAGGAGGCAATCATACAGAGACTAGGCCTTACAGGCCAAGTTAATTTTGTAGGTGCCTTCGGTAATAAACCTGGAATCGCCGTTCGTCCAGACGGTAAAACAGCAATAGATCCCCTAGAACAAGTTGCCTTAAATAACTTTTTGGCTAGCACTGCCCCGCTCCGTACGACCGGACAACCAGGTTATCAAGGCGGCCAGGGGGTTACTGGAACGCCGCCAGCTATGCCGCCACCAGCAAAACCTCCAGTTTCTGCAACTCCTACGGCATCAGCAAAACCTCCAGTTTCTGCAACTCCTACGGCATCAGCAAAACCTGCAATTCCAGCGTCTTCTACGCCACCACCAAAACCTCCAGTTTCTGCAACTCCTACGGCATCAGCAAAACCTCCTAAACCCGTAGTTACTAAACCTAAAGGTATTCCTAGTGGGACGGGCGGTGCAGGTATAGATGATCCATAAATAAGTATTACTTAGTCCTAAAATCAAACTAAGAGTATAAAATGATTAAAGTATCAAACAGCCTTCAACGTATGCTTGAGAAGCGTGCTAATACTGGATTTCTAGGGGCTCCAACTGGGTCGCCTATTTCGGATCCGGATGATCTTAAGTTGAGGTTAGGGGTACGCCCAGAACACGATTGGGCGACAAGTAAAGCCCCTGATCCAGAATCCCGTGGTGAATACTACGGTACGAGGCCTACTCTACCGCCTGATAATAATACACCTGCCTCTAGGATGTATCCGAATTACTATACATTGCATCCTACCACCCCTAGAGCAGATTTTGAGCGGAACTACGGCGATGAATTGACTGAGCGGCTAAGGCAAAACGCTAGGGCATACCAGGAAGCACACCCCCAGGCAATGGCTAGGTATGGGGCAACTAGCTATATGCCAAATTACTCTCTAGTAAACTTTGATGCGCCCCATTGGGTTAGGCAGTTAAGGGAAGTAGACGGGGAAGCATCAATGGAGGCTTATACTTATAACAGGGCCTTTCCACACCACCAGGCGATAGTCCATATGGCTCTGAATCCTTCTGATCCTGACTATGGTACCTTTGATAATCCGACAGATTATTACAACTCAATCTTACAGCACGAGTCTACCCATAGATTGCAGCCTGCTGAGTATCTCGACAGCAGAGGGCGTCCAGTAAGGAAGCAAAGAGTACTGCCTGGAGAAGATCCGGCACAAGTTTATAATTACGGGCAGACGACTCCTCCGGCTCCAGTCGTCCCGCGGACTCTAGTCGGCCTCCTAAGCTCAGCTTTTGACCTAAGCCCAAGGGAGCCCTACAGGCATAGCCGCTTCCCTCAGGAGCTAGCACCCATGGTGTCTCAGGCTAAGTTACAGTACTATAACGATCTGAGAAGGACTTCATCGCTCAGCAATGTTGAGGAACTTATGAACTTTAACGACCCCAATAACTATGAACGGTTCTTAAGTTGGATGAAGTCCCAAAATGGCACGGCTGGCCAAGAAAACTATGCAAGAGACATCAATTGGATTCTCAAGCTTCCACCTGAAGAACGAGATCTTTACTTTAAAGGAATTGTTTCTCGTCAACCCATCTCTACTGAGTATAGGGTATGATTCTAATCTTTACTCGTAAAGATTCATGGTAAACAGTCAATGGCTAAACAAAAGAACAATATTAGCAAAGCCATTGAGCAGGCAGTCAATATATCCAAACTGCCAGGGGGTGTGCTTGAGAAAGCTACAGTTACGGATGGCGGCTTAGATCAAACTCCACTTAGAAGCGCAGAAGATTTAAAGCAGCAATTCTTCGGTCCTACGTTATGGAACAAACAGCGCTTTTGGGAGCTGGGAGACTCTGCTCTATATCAGAGTGCCTATGGGCTACCTGCAGCTGGTCTTGGTGCTCTTGCTGCTGGCCCTGCGGGTATGCTTGCTGGCTTAGGTACAGGCAAACTGTTGGGACAGCTGCATTTACTTTCTAAGGAAGAAGATCGTATAGCTGTTGCTCTCAATAACTTCAATAAAAAAGAAAAGGAGTTGCTGGAAGACATTACTAGCTCTGGTAGAAAATGGGGCATTACTGCCGCTATTCTTTCCGGACTTGGAGCTAGTGGTATAAGTTATTTATCTGGTCATGACCGTTTTGGTAAGATTATTACTCCAATACTACATGGCGGAGTTGCAGCAACTTTAGCTGGAGTTAGTGGAATGCTATTAGGCCAACATCTGGCTAAGCAACGAGCTTTGAAGAATAAAAGGTTTAGAGATATAATTAAACATTACGATAAGTTTGAATAAAGTAAATTATTAAAGAACAATTATGCAACCATATTCTCATCATTCCCCTTACTACAAGCAGCCGGTTGCATAATGACTAGAGCGCCAAAGTTATGACCCCGTACACCCATCACTCTCCTGAATACAGGCAGGTATCCGCTAGATCCAAGCAAGCCTTCATTGGTACAGGGCTCAGTGCTTTAATTCACGGTGCTGCTGCAGATGATAAAGAATCGCTCATGCGAGAAATCCTTCGCGGCGCAGCCAAGGGTTTAGGTGCAGACCTAGGCATACTACTCGGAGGCTTTGCAGGAGGGAGTTTAGGGGCGTATGGTGCGAACGCCGTATACGGTCCGGTAACTGAAGATGAGGATATTAAAAAACGTGTTAATGACGTTGCAATGTATGGTGCAGCCGGAATGGGTGCAGGCGGATTAGGTGGCGGCATCGCTGGATATCTTCTCGCGAATAAGCTGATCAATCAGATTGGCAAGAAGCCAGAAAAGACCTCTGCAGTAAAGACAGCGGGGATTTTAGATTTTATAGAAGGGCTAGTTCGTAGCTATAGTGGCAGTTTGCCATATGCTTACGGGGCAGGCGGATTACTAACTGGGGGGTTGGTAGGAGCTGGGGTAGGCCCTTTGGTAGAGTACTTCCGGGACAAGAAGGAAAAAGACTATAAAAGAGCTTTGCTAATTGGGTTGGGGCTAGGTGCCGGTACTGGTGGCTTACTTGGTGCAGGTACTGGCATTATTGCAAAAGAGGGAATAAACTCTGCCCTAGACTCAATTAAACGTTAATATTTACTATAAAAATCGGATTGGCAAGAAGCCAGAAAAACTTCTTTGGAATTGCTTTAAACAGTAGCAATTAAACACATTTTATAGATAATTTTTAGTCCACCAACTAATCATTGGTGGATTTTTTTATAGCTAAATAAAGGTCACTATATAGTTAAAATAACTAGTCGCATTCATTCGCCATTAGGATACTCTCATGAAGATGAAAAACACCGTTAAAACTTTGGTTCTTAGCAGTCATTTATTTCCTCAAGGAATCAAAGCGTGCATAGTTTTGAATACTTGGGGATCTGTCGGCACGCGCTATTTCGGCCAGCACTATTGTGGATATTTGGAGCTTCCTAAAACTTATGGAACATTGGTTTTGGTTCCTCAAAGCAATATAGGCGTTCATGGTGGCGTGACATATGATAAGCTGTCGGAAGACGGCAAAAGAATTATAGGCTTTGACTGCGGTCATAGCTGTGATTACACTTCGCATAAAGCAAACTGGCACGCTCCTATGAGCGCCATGAATTTTAGAACTCAAACTTACGTGATTAATGAGTTGCGTCACCTCGTGTCTTTGCTGGAAACTGACCGTCTTTTTGTTAACAAATCTTTATAAAATATACCGGTCCGGGAATAATTCCTCTTTTATGGGGGGGCTGACTTTTCTTGTAGGAAAGAACCAGCCTCCCCTTTTTTCTTCAAATGCTAAAAAAAATAGAAGCAGTAATGGAGTGGTGGTTAAAGCATACTCCACGTTGGATGCAGCCCAAGCTGTTCTGGGTTGTATATTACAAGGCTCTCAACATTCTTTTCATAGGACAGCACAGATGAAACTGGAAGCGGTTATATTGTACCCTGGTGGTAATACTGGAATCGTTCGTAAGGAGCTAAATTCCGTGGCCATTCACGGTTTCCCTGGCACCGGCCAAGGCCCCGTGACGGTGACGGAGGATGCTGCAGTTAGTGAGGGTGATCAGACAGTGCGAGCAGAGAACCGTCACCGTCAACAGTCAAACATGGGTAGGTCTGCTCCGCCAACCCCTGTCTTTGCTCGAGATGTGGACTACGCGGTGTATGGCAAGGCCATTTTCTTGTCTGCGCAGAATGGCAAGGAGCAAAGTGTTCCTAAGTGGGTAGACTACACGTTTAGTCAGGCCCTAAATGAGCTCACCCTACGAAACTACGCAAAGAGATTTTGAAGACTCAATAAATTTCAAGATTTTATGATCTTGAATTATTTTATCCTGAGGTATGTCAGGCTCATGATAATTGTTCATTGAGAGCGAGGTCTAAACTTTTCGTTGCGCTTGTAGCTCAGCTGGTAGAGCAAGTGACTTTTAATCACTGGGTCCTGGGTTCGAATCCCAGCGAGCGCATTGCCCTGATGGCGGAATGGCATACGCAGCAGACTTAAAATCTGCAACCGTAAAAGGTATGTGGGTTCAAGTCCCACTCAGGGCACATCTTTTAAACATAGGAGGCACTATGAGTAAAAAAGATTTTATTTTGAAGGTGAGGATAGCTAAATCTGAGGCTACAAATTTGAGTCGTTTACCCACTTTTCTTGATATCTTAGAGGAGTCTGATACAGCGCCCCCCGCTGAAGTAACAGTTGTATTTGGAACCAAAAGTTCGTACAAATTTTTAATACGTTTGGCGAATGGAATAAAAGCAGGAGATTACAATACTGCGCTTCCGACGTCTATGACCATAGAGTATCACGGGTCGTATGCAAATAATTCATATTATAGATAGGCAACAATGTTAAAAAGTAAATCCAGAAAATCAATAATAACTAATACGGACTACGAAACTCGTAGAAGTCGAGCATTGTTTTTTGTACGGATAGTGGGGCTAATTTGTCTCGTAGCGGTTTTGGTGATCATTGGAGTGGCGCTGCCTATATATCTGATATGGCAAGGCGAATGGGTTGGGATATTGGGATTGTTACTTTACAGCATTCTTTTGTTATTTGGAAAGGTCATTAATAATTGCATTCAATGAGTTAATATAATTTATTAGGAATTACTTATGTATCCTAACTATACTTTTGTGAATGTAAAAAGAGTGAAGCTTCCAAAAGGCTGGGTAATGTTAGGGGTCGATCTTCTTCATGAATTTCATGACCTCAAGCAAAAACAGATTCTAGATGATTCATTTTTGGTGTGTGGAATGCAAGAAAGATTTGGAAAACTGGATGTGCAGTGCTGCAACGCTCCTTTAGTGGTAGAGCGTTTGATATCTGAATTCTCTATTCAAGCTGAGAGTACGTGCCAAGACTGCGGTTATTTCTTAGCAGTATTACACAAGAGAAACAATTGGGTGAGAGTTTTGTGCGCAGATTGCGCTCTTAAATCAAACTATAGGCTTATGACTTCGAATTCTAATCTTACTCATCGACCCCGTTGAGTGCGAACGGGCGTATTACCCAGGCCTGGGGCAGGAAGCGTCTCTTCTTCCCCAGGTCTGTGGTTTTTTAATGTTAGTCAAGACAAATATCTAAACAATTAAAAAGGACCTAAATGAACAGATACAGTATTTTAGAATATACATTTGCATGCTTTTACGTATTTGCTCTTTCTGCAATTTCATTTGCAGTTGGCGCAGGAATAATGTGGCTTTTCAGCGACATCTTAAAAGCTTCGCCTTATTGGGTTGCTGGTACGATGGGGGTTATATATGGCTTTAGTTATGCCCTTTGGTTCTTTGATAAATTAGAATCTAAATCATATAACGCCAGAAAGGCAGGCAAGTATGACGCAAGCAGATAACACTAGCAAGGTTCGCTATCCGAACATCAGTGTTAAACTGGTAGGACAGGACGGCAATGCGTTCGCAATCCTCGGTCGTGTTGGGGAGGCATTGAAGCGCGGCGGAGTATCGAAGGAGGAGCGCGACTTATTCTTCAAGCAAGCGACGGTGGGCGATTACAACCATCTGCTGGTAACTTGCATGGAGTGGGTGAGTGATAACTAATGAAAACAAAACAATACCAACCACACCAACCCAAGACAGGACAACCGTGTCAGTGCAAACGCGGACAACAACGTGATAACTGCCCACGATGTGAGGGCACTGGATGGGTGATTGACTTCCAAGCCATTCGAGTTGGCCACCAATCTAAACTCGTAGTTCAAGTCAAATAAATGTCTTCTATGAGTAAACGCAATCTCTTAATTGACCGCGATTGGGAACTACGTTTAGTGGATAAAGTATGCGACGACATACGCTCTACTTTCAATGTTGAGCACTGTGCCGTTCTGCAACTTAGTTACGAATACTCGGGTCTGCTAGCGCAACTCATGGCTCATAAACTAAGTTATGCAGATGGGCCACTTGATATAGAGCCAGTAAATATCCCGTATGCGAATGAGTTCTCTGTTCACATTCATCCTGATCAACTTGATCCGTATGAGAGGTTCATTGTGGTGGACTCAGGATGCCTCAGTGGTAAAAACTTTACCAACGTGGAACGCATATTGCTTGACTACGGGTTTGCTCGTAGCCATTTGTGTTTTTGTTGTTTGGCTACCGATTTGAACTCACGCTTTAAGCCAGATGTTTGCCCCCTGTGGTTTAACGGAGATACTGATATGGTTCACTTTTGGTGGGAAACTAAAACTTCCCATTTCAATACTAAATATAGTGGAGACCGGCTATGAGATGTGTTATTTGCGCAGAGCCAATGCCTAGACTGTATTACGATTCTGGGCAGAGTGTATGTGAAGCGTGCTCTCCTAGAGATAATACTCCGCAAACAATGGAGCGATTATGGGGGCCTAAATGTTCATCAAATTTTGATCAGGATTGCGTTATTTGCCATGCATGGAGATTCTTCGAGGCAAAGGGTTTAGTGCCAACTGTAGAGGACGTTTTTTTTGACTTTGACTAGAGGCTGAGATATGCTTCTAAACATGGGCCTGAACAGGTATCGACTGGTGAGTAGTTTCATGAAGAGCAAGCCGGAGTTGGTCGAAAGGCTCCGCAAAAAGTCGACTAAATTAAGACTGCCAATGAATGGTATGTCCCCTCTGAGTCCCCTGCTCTCGTAGCAGCCTGACTTGGAACCCTGGGCAGGACGCCTGCTAGACGTCCAGGGCTAATCAGCAGGATACGATGGTGGAGGCTTCGAACCAACCCCATTGAGAATTGATCTCGAATATGTTCTGAGCACCCTGTCCATGGGGGGCAAAGGAATGAAATTAAATCATGGAATAAGCTTGTAGCGCTTCATGTGATTTTCATACAGCACGGGGGTTCGATTCCCCCCGGGTCCACTAAGTCCATGTGTCGGAGCATGGCGGGAGGGCGCTGCGCATTCCTAAATAACGCAGCAATATTTTTATCAAAAGAATCTAACGTAGATCTATGTTCGCATCTAACTAAGGATAGTTAAATGTTAAAAGCTAAGGAAAATGTTAAAATTGGAAATTTGGCACTCACCATCCGCTCTAATGAGATCTGCGTATTTACAGATTCAAGTGGAGCTGTTTTGGCTAAGATTTCTATTGGGCATAATTGTCGTATATCCAAAGCCCCAATTTTCATTCAGGCTCCCGTGAATATTCGAGTGTCCCGAAAACCGGCACCAAGGGTGTCTAATGTGGCGGGAACACATGTTGTTTGAAAGTCAATAGAAAAATCTTTCAAAGGACAAAGAATGAACATATTTGCAGTACATAACGATCCAATAGTATCAGCTTGCACTCTGTGCGATAAACATATATTAAAGATGATTGTGGAGACCGCCCAGCTGTTGTCCACAGCAAAACGGCTATTGGATGGAACTCTAGTTATAGGTAAGAGCGCAACCGGCAGAAACGTCAAGCGTTGGAAGCTGGCTGATGTAGACTTAGAGGCAGTAATCTACCAGGCTGGCTATGTAGACCACCCATCTGCAATCTGGTGTCGTAGCACAGACTCCAATTACTGGTGGCTACAAGCGCACGGTTGGGCCATGTGTCAAGAGTACACTCGTAGGTATGGTAAGACGCACAAAACTCAAGCAGTGATGGAGGTCCTTAGCCGTAAACCGGATAATATCCGTATAGGTACTTTGGAATCGTTTGCCCTAGCTATGCCAGATGAATTTAAATTGCCTGATTCGGTAGATGCCTATCGAAATTATTACATCAAGGCAAAGTCTCGATTTGCTTACTGGAAAGACCAATACACGGTTCCATATTGGTTCTGGGAAGGCTGTAAGAAAGAAGGAGTAGTCTTTAAGAATGACTCTCCGGATCTGGATTATCTGATGAGCATTACTCAAAATACGCAACACGAGCAAACAACTACTCAAAACCACAATCACTATTTGTCTAGGCTTAAACTATTAATTAATACTTAAAGACAACGCTAATATTGTTAAAATAATTTACGGACTATTTATGTCAGAACTAACCCTAAAGCCGGATGGATTCGAAGACGCTTTTATTGGAACAATGAATCGCTGCGGTCAGCCGACTGTACTGATTTACGACTACGACAAAGCTGTAGAGCTGCTCATAACTCGAGATAAGATGTCCTACGAAGAAGCCGAAGAGTACATGGAGTTTAATGTTATTGGAGCCTGGGTAGGAGCTGGCACTCCCGGCTTTCTGCGAAGATGCACTTTAGAAGAGGCGGAAGATAAAGAATGAATGACCCAATTGTGGTAATTATTGTCTGTATTATTGGAGTTATAACACTAGGGGTTTCAGTGTGGCGTATCAATCAAAAGATTAAACAGCTAGAGTCTAGTATTTGTCGCATAAATAAAAATACTCAGAACATCTGGACCATATTACCCCATGTCAAGGATTTTAATGATAAAACATCAAAGGAGAAAGTGTGAATAATGATACAACGTGCAAGGACGAGTCGTTTTTGGAGCTGCAAAATGAATGCACCAAACTGGCGCAGCGAAATACGATATTAGTGTGTGAGATTGAAACGTTGAGAGATGAAGTCAAAAAGATTATCACCGAGCGTAACGAGGCGCGGCGGAAAGTGTGCAAGCTTCTTGCAAGTGACGTACCTCCGCCCTCTGTTCATGAACGAGATCCAATCGTACACGCCGCTGCTTTTGGGTGGGACTGTTTTTAATAAAATAGAAGGAAACAATAATGCATCATTTATCTACAACAGAGATAGTCCAAAAGTTACAAGAGTCTTGTGAAACTCATTCAGACTTAAAAGACTTACTGAAACTTGCAGCAGATAGATTGATTTGGCAAGAGGATCGCTACAGGTCGTTGTCTACTTTGGTGTGGGGTTCTTCAACATCCAAACCAATCTTCACTTTAAGGTCAGTGCATGCAAAAAGTTAAAATTCTGGCTCGTAATGTCAAGCCTTATTTTTATGCACTTAAGTGCTATATAAATGAAGATCAGGACAAACCCATCTATAATCAAATAGTTGGAATAAAGTGGTGCCGCCTTGGAGACAATATATTGTGGTTTATGTTGCAAACCCATAACTTTTTTTCTGCTGCACCCGATGATGAGCTGGAGCTGGTGGAGGTTGATCCAGGAGAGGACCATTGCAATAAACCCCCTTTTGAATTACCGCCACGACCAGAGTTGTCAGAGTCTATCTTTGAGAGAGCTATAGTTGCTAAAAAAGGTAACGATATAGAGCTCCTAAAAAAGACAATACAAGAGTTTGAGGAGCTGGTGATCAAAGAGCGACATGAGCTTGCACGAACAAATAAAAAACTTGTTGAGATGGGCATTCTATTGACGCAAATTTTGCATGGAAAGACAGATGTCAAAATATCAACTTAACAGTTGGACTTATTGGATAATCTATGAAAAGCCTCAAGGCAAAGGCTGAGTGCAAGATGGATAATCCCATGGAAGTAGATCCTATTGCTAAGGTTCTAAAGCGCCTAGCAGACATGGAGGATAAGATTCACGGTGCGCCTTGGAAATCCAATATTTTTCGCAGAGCCTATGAGCACATAATTGCACAAGAGAAACAATTGATTACTTTAAAGCTAAAAATAGAGGACCTAGAAGGGGAGAAGCAGGGGTTAAAGCGTTGTACCCTCTGTGGTCTTATACGTACTCCGGTAAATTGCCACAATGACTGCTACGGTTGTTCAAAAGCGCAATATGGAGATTTATAAAATGCCGTTGTATAAATAAGTAGTTAGAATCAAAACTAAAGAACTCTGTAAAAAGTTAGGCAGCCAATGAAACCATTCTCTTCATTTTGGACATATCTAGGCGGTATACGCTGGAGATTTCGATTTGTTAGATCGAATGAAATTCCCAACGATCGGTGGGCAGACTGCAGCGATCCATCCGATCCTAAAAGGCAAATTAGGATCCGGCAAGTGCTTAGGGGCAAAGCTAAGCTCGAGACAATACTACACGAGGCTTTGCATGCTCAGTGGCCAGAAGATTCAGAAGAACGAATTACGCGCCACGGCAAAGAGTTATCGCAGATTCTGTGGCGCTGTGGCTACAGACAGATAGAAGATCACGACGGACACTAAATCAACAATCACAATCACAATTATGGAAAAACCTTCAAAAACTCAAACTCTCAAAGATTGCTCTGGAAGTTTAACAGAATATAACTCGTTGCTGGAAGCTATGGCTAAATTGGAGGAAGACACACGTGTTATTGTTTACGAACGAGATATGCTTACAAAGGTAGTCGATGTTTTGCAAGAAGAGCTCAAAATTTGCCGTGATGAAAAGTTAAGTGTTAAAAACAGTTTGAGTGATTTAGAGCAAAAATTTGAAAAAATGTGTCAAATTATTGAAGATCTTTTTGCTGCTCAGCTTAAATTGAGCACTCAGCTTGACAGTAACCCAAATCCAGACTAATGTTCAATCTATGCAAGCAAATAACTTTGATTCAAAAGCTGTTTACGATCCCAGAGATCCACATATTTATCGGACGTTTTATGCCCAGATGCTTACACAAACTATTGCCGCTAAGCTACATGAGCAGTGGTGCGAGTGGGCAGCAAGTATGATTGACCAGGGCTATATCGTTTCGACAGAGGTAGAGAACTTGATGAAGCTGTTTGTGCCGTTTAATCAGCTTAATCCGGAAGATCAGTACAACCATATGGTGCGGGCTGACAAGATCGTATCTGAGTTCCTAAACTGGAAGCTCGTAGATCAGGCCCTCAAGCGAGGCGGTCCTAAGAAGGGAGATAACAAAGGTGGCGAAATCAAAAAGCAGCGCAGTTAATTTCGATACGCCTTTAAAGCCATTTGGTGCTCAGCTTTATTTCTTTGAGGAGGATACAAACCTCACTCCTTACTTAAAGCTTGCTGAAGCCCCAGTATGCAAGGACGAAATCTACGGCCAAACAATGGAACAATTATTAGCCCAGTTGGCAGTCATGAACCAGCTGCTAGGATCTATTGAACTATTGCGTACTACCGTATTTGATAAGAATGATAAGCCCATCTCCCCTAAGGACAAGCTTACTCTACAGAACGTCATTGAAACAGTAGGCATCCTAAAGGATGTTATTGTTGAAAAATTTGGATCGAGGGTCCGATGACTGCGCTCTTTCGAGATATGGAATTAGACCCTATCTGTCGGGATCTTAAGATTCGTCGTTTTGTTGAACAAGCTTTACCGGCTTGCTTAGAAATACCTCGTACCAAAAAGCACGTTAGTCTGATTGTGCGTAAGGGCAGAGTTCTGGCTGTAGGCACAAATGCTTTTAAAGGGCATCCTATAGCTAGCAGAATAGGTTATCGTTTTGGAGAGCAGCATAGTGAATTAAACGCTTTTCTTAAATGCGCAAAAAAGAATAAACTTACTTTAATTAATGTGCGATTTAATAAAAATCAGCAAATGCGCATGGCTAGACCGTGTGCATTATGTTTACCTTGGTGCTCGGGTATTTTTGAGGAAATCTATTACACTTGTCCAGATAGCACTATACGCAAACTTGACAATAAAGTAATAGTTGGGCATAATCTTGGCATTGGTATTGAAATGCCAGTTAGTGTAGGCTCTTAGTTGGAGCCTTTTTTTAGATATCAGTTGTTGTCGTTCACACATTTTGGTATAATCCGCCTTTCAAGATAACTTTTAGGAGACTTAAATAATGGGTTCATTTACCTCAGCCACAGCAACATTAATTATGAAGGCCTTGTTCCCTGGTGATGCTAGTATTCCAACCAACGGAAGCCTCGTCCCGATTACCGCAAGTTCTACACAAAACACCGCCTACAAAATTTACAATAGCAACGGCAGCGCAGGCCAAATTGGTATTTTTTGTAGCTCTAGTGCTAATGTATATCACGCTTGCCATCTCATCAAAGGCTCTAATGATGCATCTAGCAATCCGACTCCGAACGGCATGACCGATTCGAACTTTACAACGAATACGGCGTTAGGCGGCATCAGTGGTAGCGCCGGCAACGCGGGCAACCTGAGTTGGCCGCAGGATCTCGCAAGCAACTATAAAGATTATAAGGGTAGGTCGATGGTCGCAAGTTCGCCAACGCCCTCCGGAAATCACACTTGGATTGGCTGGGCGCTGAGCGAGACCGGAAATAAGGGGCAAGCGATATCTACAGGTCAAATCGGTTTCCCTACGCTCGCCACGACCGCCGGCCCCACGGATATTTGGGGATTTTGCATTACCGCTCAGGGTACATCTGCTGGCGCTGACGTAGCTGCTCCCGTCAGTGGTAGTAATCTTGTTAGTGCAAACTCCTCTGGCGCGCCAATAATTGTTGCTTACGGCGATCTCTCCTCTGCTCGTCGGCTGACGGCTGGCGATACCCCAGTATTTGCCACCGGTGCAATCACTATTACCCTTGAATAAAGCCTAATGCCAATAGATCCCGCTAAGCTTCTTGAGTTGCTTACAGCACTTGCTGCGGGAGGAATTGTAACAGTAATAGTCAAAGCTTTAGTGAATAGAAATAAGAATAAAGCTGAGGCTAAAAGGATTTCTGTGGAAGGCGAAGTGGCTATAGTTGAAGTTGCTATGAAGATGGCGGATAAGTTACAAAACTCTCTTAGGAATCTTGAAGAAAAAACTGAAGATCTTGCTCGTAAAAATTTAAAACTAGAACAAGAACTATCTGAACTTCGTATTTCAAACATTAATTTATTACGTGAAGTTGAGGCCCTTAAAAGACAGAATGATGATCTCGAGCGAACGTGTAGTGTGTTAATTAAAGAAAATACTAACTTAAAGATTGAATTAGAAAACTGCATTAAAAAGGAAATATAAATATGGAAGTAATCTTTTCATCAGCACTTGGTACGGTTTTTTACACTGTCGCTGTTTTTGTAGCCGGTGCCCTTATTGGCAAGCCGCTTTGGGACTGGATTTCAGCTAAGTTGCCCTGGAATAAGAAGTAACTAGAGAGTTCAGTAAATTCTAGCTATAATAGGGCCGTCTATTGGACGGCCCTATACTTTTTAGAAGATCCACATATGGCAAAGAAAAAGAGAAACAATATGTCAGAAAACGAAATACCCGAAGAGCAAGTTGATACTGCTACACCGGAGGCTTCTGCAGTAGTAGAACCTGAGCCCACGCCAGAGCCAGAAGTTCAATCTGAACCTGCTGTTACAGAGCCTGCGCCTGTAGTCGTTAATAAGAACGCTGGTAAAATTATTCCAACTGTTTTTTAAGGTAGGTTTAAATGCCTACGATTTATCTAGGCGTTAACCAAAGCTTTTCAGCCTCTGGTATAACAGCCCAAGGCTCTATTGATTCTACCTCAGGGTCGACGCTAGGCACTATTTTGCCATGCCCCGGGGTGTTTCCTTGTACTATACGTGCAAAGTCAACAGTAAAAGGATCTAGCACAGCTGTGGTCGAAGCTGTTTATTCTGGGCCAAATCATATAGTATTAAAAGAAACATTACATGATTATATACCTGCATCTGGAGCTAGAATTCGAATTGAGAACAAGGGTATAGGTGTTAAGGTAGTCGGAGGGACCTATATAGAGAGTTTAAACTTCACTCTTACTCCTGTATTAAAACCTTACACTTATGAACCATATCGAAGCATTTCCCTCAACGGCTTGCCTGCGGAATTATTTGCTGGCACTCCTCCAACCGGGGCAGTTACCCTTAACGGAAACCCAAATAATCCAGATGATCCGCTTAACGTTTTTTCTAACTTTAATGGCTTTCAATATACTTTTGCTGAGGGTCAATTAAGCGAAGCTTGCAATATTCTTTGGACCGGAGGAACTACAGGGAATCCACCATTAGCTATAAACGTTTCTGGACTTTGGACAAACGACCGCGCTCAATATGTACTGGATTCAGGTGATACCCTATTACCTTATTACACTCCAGTAAATATTAAATATCCTCTCTTTACTGCAGGGGAAAGTCCAGAACTTTGGATTATAGACTACGATCCTGGAGGTGAGTCGTATTATGATCCTGAGGCAAATAATAGATCCGCCTCTAATCTTATTGCTGTTAATAATGCTCCAGATTTTAACTGTTTTGATTCTACTACTAAACGTTTAAAAGCATCTACTTTTGGTACTCAAAGTCATCCTAACTTTATTAAATCTCTGTGTGCTTTACGAACGGAAGAGTCTTCTTATGCAGGATTTTCATATTTAGGAATCAAATCAAATTTAAGTTTGTTTTTAGGGGCTTTTGCAAATATCGGAGTTCCTATAGATTCGGATTGGCCTATAAAGTTTTTTCAATTTTATGACTACGCTGCGGGTGGTACATCCCCAAAAAATATAGCTCCAACAAAGCCATCAATAGGCATTAATACAAATATAGTTAGTGTATACGCTAACATTGGAATCCCACAAACACTTAATGCCTTATGGGAAAAATCTAGTCCTACTGGTTTAAGACATAGTCGTTACAGCGACATTAAAGCTACGCAATACGGCTATGTATTGCTTAACGAAGACACTAAACATTTAGAGTTTATGTTTACCGCACATGTAGATCCTTGGATGGAATCTGCTGAAGCACAAGTAATAAATAAACTTATGCGTGCACCTCCAAGAAGTGCGGATCACCTTCCTGCTCTTAATATGATGCTAGGCTGTGATCCTCGTACTGGAACAGCGGGCGAATCTTTATATAAGGTTAATGATGTAACTATACGTGGGTGGCTTGATACAGATCAGATTATACACGGCGGTGGAGGGCACGTCATTGCTCTTGGTACATACAATGGCGCCATAGTCAACAACGGCAAAGTTACAGTTTGGGGCAGCAATAGATGGGGCCAACTAGTTCTTCCAGAGCCGATGCGGAGTACTTCATTTACAATTACAGACGTAGCAGTATCCAATGCTCCTCCGGTTTTAACAAATTCAAATGACTCTAATTTTTATTACACTGTTTATTCAGAAGAAGCTGCAGAAAAAGCTGCTAGAAGTTTTATCTACGGCCTATCTGGCAACGAAAATAATGTTTTTAAATTTAGTTATCCTGAGAGCTTTGATTATAGATACGGAGGGCACATCAACTACGAGAATCTTCCAGGGCACGTTGTAGTTGTTACTTCGACTGGCCGTGTTTATGCTTGGGGAAACAACAAGTATTATCAGTGCGAAGTTCCAGATGATATTAGCCTTGTTGACTCAGCTGGGAATATTAATACTACACAACTATTAGATCCCATTATAGAGGTATCTGCAGGCGCTTATCACACGGTAGCTCGCTCAAAGACCGGCGTTATTTATGTGTGGGGGGCAGGAGGTCCTTGGGCGTCGCAGAATGATACGGCTATTATCGATGGCCGAGTTAGTATATCTAATCATAATGTACGTCCAAATACTGGAACTCTAGCTTTTAATGCAACAAATACGACAGTACACTTTGGCCAAAGTATGTTGAAATTGGGCAGCGCTAGCGAAACTACACAGGGATATGTAGGTTTAGCTACTCCAAGTGCAGCACCCATAGGACTCAGTAGCTACGCGAGTGACACTCATGCCACTTCATTGACTCCAAATTATACCGCTGTTTTTACAATAACAAAAAGTATAAAAGGAACACCCGTCGATATCGGGCAAAAAACTAATGCTGGATTTGCCCCTGTAGTCACGGATGACGCTGGTGGGGAAAATTCGTCAAGAAGAATGAAGGGTATGATTGCAGCGGGGGCCTTTCATACTGCAATAATAGACAACCAGCTTAAGATACAGTGTGTAGGGGCGGGGCGCGGCCCCACCACCCAGCAAATGGCCCACCCCAATTCTAGTTATAGTTTCAATAATTCTACAATACCGCAGTGGGGTAGTAGCTACACTGATGGCGATGGCGGTGAATCAAGATTCTCCACTTATCCACACTATTGCCAAAGTCTTAGTCAATATAGAATTCCCGCCCCTAACGCCGACAACACCACTACAAGTGCTGGTTTATTCAGGTATTCTGCCTTTGGCCAGAACAATCAGATACAAAGTAAATCCAAATACTTTCAAGATCTTCTATTTAAAAAAGTTATTTGTGGTCCATTTAGTACACATGGAATAATTTACTCTGCTTCTAAAATACCTCCCAGCGGCGGCACTGAAGTTTTTACAGCTAAGGACAAGGTTTGGCTTCACGGCCGTGTTGTATCCTGGGGTTGTGCATTTAGCTTTAGATCGTTCCAAACGAATGGAACTAGTTCTACTGGAATTCTAGGTCCTAGGTACACCGCTAACGATAACACTGATCCCGCCACTTATAACGCCCAGCCCTCTAATAATCCTGCAGGTACTTTATCTGGGCTGGGATCCGTTCTTAGAATAGGAAACTCCGCGGGTAATGACGTAGACAGAATGTTCGAAATTATAAATCGAGTACCTAACAGCACCGGCCAACCTGGAATATATCCGCTGGCCCCAGGCGCCGGCAACAACCATTTAGTTTTAGTTGGAGTGCCTTCTCCCAATTCAGAGGCAGTCTCTAATCCATCTGTTGGCGTTGTAAGCAATAATGCTAATGAAAGCCAACCTGCATACAATACTGACTGCCCAGTAACTATCAGTCGATTTAAAGTTAAGGATGTGGCAGTCTGCGGTGAATTTGCGACATACATTGGCTTTTATGATAAATTTACAAGAAGCTCGCTAAAGCTAGGTGCATCTGATAATGATTTAGTGTCAAGTGGTGCCACCTTTGATTATCAGGCATCAGTATTTTTTACTGGCAATGATCCGTATAGAGATTCAAACATCTTTTCTATTGCTGAGTCTGCCTATAGAGGTAGATTTAATGCTATAAACCCCTATGTAGGAAATAATGTTGCTAGAAGAAATAGAAAGAGAAATGAGACAGGTATATATTATTGGTTAGGAGATACCGGTCTTCCAATGAAGACCAGATCTTTTCACTTTGGGCCAGTTAAATATACAGATACAGGAACTGGAACTCCTCTTGGTGTAACTAATAGTATTAGTTTAAAGTATGTGCTTCCAACAACGGCTCTTGCTAGTGCTAATCTAGCGGTAGTCATAGTAAATATGGATAATAGGCCGGTTTCTTGGTTGGGATATATTTATTCGCCGACTTACCGAGCGCCGTTAGATTTATCCTTATTGCCCAGCATTCCAATACAGAGTTTTAAGACCGGTAAAGCGCATATATTGGCAGTATCCGCAGGCGATTGGCCTGTGGCTACATCTCTCAGGGAGCGTAAGGCAGTTCCAAAGCTAGCAAGCGAACTAAGTACCAGATTATTTCAGTCAGTGACAGGTAATGGAATTGCTACAAAGCTTATTGCCGATGAGTCAAATTTTCGTTATTATCGTCCTGTATTACTTGCATGGGGTGCAGGTGATGGCCGTGAATTTGGTTCAACTTTACTATCTTTGGCATCTCCATCCAACGCCTCTGCAAGTGGTATATTTGGTCCAGGATCAGGAGTTGATAGCGTATTTGGTTTAGGGTTCCTAGATACTCATGCTGTATCACGCTATGACGCAACATATACTACTGGTACAGTTCAAGGCCTTGCTGTCAATGCTGATGCTTGGGAAAACTATTACGGACATTATCGTTGGAATGTAAACAGTAGATCCGACGGGTTATATGACCGTCCGGAGCTTCCTGGTATTTCTTTAGGAAGCGCTTCTGGTAGTGCTTATTCCGCTATGTTTGGTCCTCCAGGACATCATGCAGTAGAAGCGTTACAGTCACTACTCGGATTCCAACACCATCTATACCCAAGTACCTTTACCAATCCGGCGCTTGGTGCAAGAGGATTGCTTAACGGAGCTAATAAGTCTGCTATTCCTGCAGCAGCCTTTATGCCGTTTATCACATCTTCTAGTCAAACAGGCAACAAAGCAAGATGCTGTATTACAGCTGCGGAAGAGTCTCCTAGCTTTGAGTCCTTAAACTCTTTGCAAGAGTATCATTCTCCTCTTGGCTATACGCAGCAGACATATACGGACTTTGTCGTTGATTACGCAGCAGGATCTATGCACAGTGCTGTGCTCTTCCGATCAAGCTGCGCTAGTTGGACTCAAATCAACTCAAATGCCCACCTAGCCAACATGAATGCGTTTTCAACGCACTTCATGACAGACGTCAACGGATCTATATCGTTTGGCCAAAGAAAAGTTTGTAAACTTGGAATCGTAGGCTATGGCTGCGAAGGGCAGACCGCAGGCTCTGCAAGAATACTGCAGGATGGTTCTGTAGCTCCCCTGGTGCCTAGATTGTTTGGCACTGACGCTAAAGTCTACTGCGGTGATTCCTACACTCTGGTCACTAACCCAATTAGAATCGTAGAGGCGTCAAGTGGAAGCGTAGCTCTTACAGGCTTTAACTCTGGCTCAGGATTTACCTCAAAGACTATTCCTATTTCTATCCCTAGCTCTGCCTATTCTAAGAGAATTCGAGGTCTAGATGTAAAGATACAGGTAGTGGCTTCTACCGGCACAGTGAATTTACCTATGTCCTCTTGGGACATAACGATTCCCTATAAGCAAAATGAGTGGGTGGTCTTTAAGCGTCTAAAAGCAAATCTTGATACTACTCCAGCGGACGCCTTTATTCAGGCCTCAACAATTGCAGCCACTTTTAGGATTTCCGATAGATTCTCTGCGGCTTCTGCCTATGCCTATAACGGAACGTACGAAGCCTACACTGAGCGGGGCCTCGATCCAAACAATAGCTCATCCTATACAGGTACATCTCCTTATTTTTTAAAGCCCATAAGCACAAGTGCAGCTGTACCTGCTCTAGATAAGTCTGGATGCTACTATCCTGTAGCCGTAGACCCCTCAACATTCGCAGTAACAAATCAGACTTGGAGTGTCAACGGTACTACTCCGGCCGCCACGGTTCTTCCGTTTAATGAGCCGACAATCAATGTTATTATCAAGGATTACACCTCAACGTTAAATTATGCCGACTGCTCTATAAACATTACCTTAGAGATTGAGGTAGATGCAGAGGAGTTGCCTTATATTTTATATGGTCCAGACAAAGCTGGAGTATGGAACGAACTGCCCGGAGTAAGCCCGTCTTTTGGTGCAGATATAAGTTCATTTAATCCAAACGACGATGTGAGCTCAGGTTCCTCAACTAAAAGTCGATGGATTAGAAACTGTCCTTGCGAAATAGACAATCAACTTTACCGAAGGAAATACCCGGTTGGTTATCCTGCAGATGCTCGTTTTATATGTGGTACTAAAAAATATGGCCCATCGGGAAATAGAGAAACCGCAGCTGCAGATGCTCTAAATAGTACCTTTAATTACTCGAATTTTTCTGAAGAGGCGCAACAATTAAAACATAAAATAACTGCAAATTTCTTTAGTGTTTTTGACACTATTCCACACAGGCCCTTTTTAGACATTAATAATCAAATAGCTGCACTGAATCCCTCTTTACAGGTTTTACCTCGAACGGCCTTTATAAACCAGGAAATTAATTTAGGTACGCCGCCTAATATTAATACAAGGAGCAGCATTATCGGAGTAAATATTTCTATAAATAGAGTCCTTCGAACACCTTCACATAGTATCGTTCTTAATGTAGTTTCAGCCGCTCTTACAAAACCCACACTACAAACGTCTGTGGTTATATGTTCTGCAAATGTACGTATGACTATTAACTCTAACTTAGGTAGAATCAGCGGCTTAAACTCAACAAACTGCCAGTAAAATGCCTATTTGTAATCTTATTACCTCTTCCGTAGCTCCGAGCACTATTGGAAAACCCCCGCTACAAAATGCTGCTATAGTGGGGGGGTTAAATTGCTCCGGTAGTTTAAAGGCAATATTAAAACTTTCATTTGCATCAGAGACTAACTCATACGCCTCTGTTGTAGCTCGTATTCCTGAAGAGAGTTTCATTGTTATACCCCCAGATATAACAATAACCGGGAGAGCTGTTAGGTGTAAATCTGATGTGGGTCGTTACGAAGACCCCCTAATAATACCCCTCCCAAAAAACTTACTTCCTGCTTATCTTAATACAATCAGGGCACTCTCCGGCGTTCGTAACCGATCAATATCATCCGTCCGAAAGCCACAAATATTTGTATATCCTTCAACTTTTTTATCTACCTATAATGTAAGTACTGAGAGCCGTGTTGTTATAGGTACGGGGGGTTTTTCTGTATTTGTAGGCGCTAATAGTAGTAACTTACAAATTACGTGTAATGTAGCTAAATCAACAATAAATACGGGATTAGTTTTACGGCCTATTTCAAGTACTTTAAATACTACAACAGGTTCTAATAAATTTGTACTTATAGGCGCACTAAATGGGTCTACTATTTCTTGTTCTTGTGGGTTAATTTCGCCGTCTCTGATCCGTACAGTTACAGTTAGCTCAACCCCACAAATAACTTCAACACTTATCAGTATTGCTACTAGCACGGATAGGCAAGTTAGTCTCACTAGTCCGGCTAGTTGTATTCCAACTAGCAGTACTACTGCTAGGCTGGGTATGCAACATCCTCTCACTAGTCCGGCTAGTTGTATTCCAACTAGCAGTACTACTGCTAGGCTGGGTATGCAACATCCTCTCACTAGTCCGGCTAGTTGTATTCCAGCACTTTCTTTAAGTGCGGAGCTGAGTGAAATTAGTGGACCAATCCAAATAAATTCAACTCCACCAATAACCCCAACACTTAGCAGTATTACTGTGGGGCTGCGTGTGGAATTTAGTCTTACTAGTTTAACTGGGTGTACTCCAAGAGCACTTTCTTTAAGTGCGAACCTACAAAGAATAAGTCCACCCCCTATAGTTTCACTATTATCAAACCCCGTACTATGCAGCTCTCTCTTACCTACAGGGGGCTATGCTGCACCTCTGTTTGTTCCTGGAAGTAATTCAAATTACTTTAATCAAGTTCAAGAGTATGTACGTTATCCTTTGCCTACCGCCACATCTGTAGCTGATGCATTAGACGAGAATGTACTGCCAGTACAGTATTCTCACTCTGTATTTGGCTCTATGTTGCTCAGACTTACTCCTGGTTATGCTTCTAGCGCGGGTGTATCTTTTAGCTTATTTGCTACTCAACTGGGTTCATCAGCCGCACAGTATGCGGTTACGCCCAATTACGACGCTAAAATAATTCTGCTGCGTACTTCTACACTGGATTCGCAGAGCGTACAGCAAACAGTATTTGGTAGTCTTGCAGTAGGTCCAGATGTAAATCGAGTTGCCCCTTACTCCTCATTTCCTCGATCTTACAATAGTTCTGTTGCATCTATGGGGTCTGGTGGATCGGCCTCTCTTGTCTCTGTGTCAGCAGACGTCACAGGTACATATTCTGCTCCAACTGTTCCTATGCTGTTTATGGGTTCCACGTTGGTTAGACACAACTACAATCAAGCACAAAGCACTCTAAAACCATCTGCCGTCGCTACAGACTACTACTATCCTGAAACCTCAGCTATAAAGATAACTAAGGCCAGAGTGGAGACAACCACAGGTATTTATAACGAAGGCCTATCTCCCATATACAGTTCTCCGGCATTTAGACTTTTAAGCCCAACAGAGTACTTAAATTACTCTGCCAGCGGTGCTAATTTTAGTATTAATGCCGCGGTGATGGCCCAGGATGGCACAACCAATTCCCCAGCGCACATTCATGCATCAGATGCAATGATGACATTCCTGCCTATTAAGACTGGTGCTCGCTATGCATATTCTCGCTATAGACCGTCTGCACTTAGTCTTTTTGCGACTGTAGCTGATGCAGGATTTGAAGGCGAAATTGGAGATATTTCGTTTAGCGCAAGTTTTATTGATATAGATGGAGGGGCCGTAGACCCTAATGAGCTATATTCCGGAGACGCTGATTGTATTTTACGGGTATCTATTATTCCGTATGTACATTCCGAATTAGACTCTTTTATTTATATAGATATTCCTGTGTTAGGGATATCCACTATTAATCCAGATAGGGTGATTATTGACTCATCTTATAGGTGGTTTATTGAGCAGTGTTTAATTGGCGGATCCTTTGTCAACACGCACGGTGTCAGATCGCTTAAAGATTTTTACAATGCCCCCAATAATGCTCCAACTCTTGTAACAAAAGCTGTGCTTGCAGTAACTCGTCCGATAGTTAATATTGCTACAGATCAAGGAGAATCGGAGCAACAAAAGCTATCCAACAGCGGTGACAGAAATTTGCTTATGGGCGAGTTCTCTGTAGATATTTCAAGGCAAGATTTGTCTTTTGATACAGCGCTAAAGGTGAATGTTGACACTGCAAGTGGCTCTGCAATCAGTATATACACCTCAGACTCTAATCCTGCGGTACAGGCGTCTTCGTTTGATCCTAACAGTTTGCATTTGTTTGTTAAATTTGATGGCACTTTGGGCTGCAGAAGAGTTGTGTCGGGCTATGCCGGTCCTCAAGTCCTTGATAATTTAGATCCAATTTTGCCAAAGAAAGTAAGAGAATTTATAGATACTGGCGGCTTGTTCTCAGAAGTTAAGGTTGGAGAAAGTATCATCGCTTTGCTGTCTCAGGGTGTCACTGGTAAAAAGCTATTCTTATGGGGTTACAACACTTATGGACATTTAGATGTTCCTGCGGCTGTTGATGCGAATTTCTTAACCCAGGGATATATCGAAAATGTAAAACAGTTTGACTTTAATGCAGGTCATATTGCAGTCATTTTGGATAATGGAAAGTTATACAGTTGGGGTAATAAGAAATCCTCGGTTTGGGCCGATCCAAATATATCTCCAGTAAGTAATTTAGATATCGGAGGAGATTTTTCTGTAGCTATTGTTAAGCGTTTTAATTCTGCTAATAATGGTGTAATCAATGTCATTGAACAATACGGAGATTGCCCCCCTTCGGTTAGCGTTCCTACTGCAGGAATAACTGTAGCAACTCGACAAGAGGTTTGGCCTTGCGATCCTAATGGGTCATGCGAGGCGGGAGAAGTCGTATATGCCGGAAAAGTATTAGCGTGCGGCAAAGGTCATGTAGTGCTGTTAAAGAGCGATAACACCGTAGTTTGCTGGGGAGACAACGACTACGGTCAATCCACCGTGCCGTCTGGTTTGTCGAATGTAATTGCCGTCGACGCGGGCGACTATCACACTATCGCTCTTAAGAACGATAAAACTGTAGTTTGCTGGGGTCGCAATAACCACGGCCAAACTGATGTACCAGGGGATCTTCGAGCTAAGAGCATTTCTGCCGGCGGTGATTTTTGCGTAGCTTTGCGCACAGCTCAGTCTACAGATGTGAGCTCATCTGTTGGTTCCATAAATGATGAGGAGATTGAAGATACTGCAGCCTGCTGGGGCAGAAACAACAGAGGTCAGTGCGACGTACCTACTTGCGAGGGTATTTCCTACGATCCAACTTTTCATAAATACAGAATGAGGTTTTGGGCTGTTTACTGCGGCTGGGATCACACCGTCGGCATACGACGAGACGACGTTCAGAGCAAATGGGTTACTCAGCACCCAGAGTTTAATAGATTTTTATTTTATAACTTAATTAAAATACCCCTTAAAACTTCGAGTGGGCAGACAATTTTTGATTGCTTGAGAAGACTTATTGAGACCTATGAGCCAGGGTCAAATCCCCCAGTGTTTGATGGCATAGTAAGCTCTACGGGGGCTGAATATTCTTTTACACCTATCTCCGGAACAAACCAGTATAGAACAGCAGAAGTCTCGGGCGGTTCAAGAGACTACAGACTTCTCTATACAGCCAGTCTGCCTCCGACGCTTGTTGTGCAATTTCGTAATACAGGTAGTACTGATTGGCAAGACCTTACATTTAGTAGAGATGTTTATAACTACGAACAAAACCTTATATCTACAGATAATTTTACAGATATTTTAGTAGGTTTAGAATCTGGTTTCGATGTAGGATGGAATGGTATTCCAGTAATGCCTACATGGTGTGTTACAGTTGGTTGCCATTCGACGGGTGGAGGGGAAGGGGACGATGGCTGTTTTTTGGGGATGAGGATTGCAAAAAATGGGGCTAATAACGAAAATATAACAGTTAACTACATTACTTCGGATTCTTCATCCCCTAATTTAGATCAAAGTTGGGTTGCTTGGGGTAACCCTATGGCTTGGGATGCCTCCGTAGATAAAACTAAATATTCCCCATACTATCCCCAGAGCTCCGCTTTAGACATAAGTGTTAGTGGAGATATAGTTCCAGCTAATATAAGGCGTAGTTCTAGTATTATCCTTAAAAATATTTTTAGTTATGTGGGCTGCGGTAAACAACTTGGTATTGGGACGAGTAGTTTTAATACACAGTATCCTGTCTTGAATTCATTAGAGGCCAATAGTGGCCCTTTACATACCACTATGTACCTAGGTCCTAGATCTTTAGAGATAATTGATACTGCTAATAATTTTCTTTCTATAACCTCTTCAGCATCAGGACAGTCACTAGATAGATATGAGTTAGGATCTTTTGCTATATTTATATCTGATCTGGGTCTTACTAGATTTTTTAATATACCTACTCCTGTAAATGCAGAGGCTATAAATCTATACGCTACTCCTGAAAAAAACGAAGATTCAATAACCCCACCTAAGTATTTAAATAGGGATACCCTTGCTATTGGATTTAATAATAAATCTGTTTATGTAGAACGGTTTAAGGGCATTCTGCCGTCTGGTTATTCTATAGTAAGTAACGGTTCATCTTCTTTACCCTCCGGCACTCCAAACTCAGCAAGTGGTTATCACCTTCTATTTTCTGGTACGGTCGGTGGCTCTAGTATAAATTTAGTAATGACCGGCGCTTATAGTAGTAAATATGGCGCTGCAAATAGTATTTCAATTCCATTTGATCCTAACTATTCATCGTCGTCCTTAAATTCAGCCTGGCTTCCCGATCTAGGAATAACAATTAAGAGGGTTCGAATAATACGGCATCAGCTTGATGCACAAGCCGGAAATAACGGACGTAAGACTTACATTCCTAGTAAACATGTAACTGTGTTTAGAGATCAAAATTCTTTGAAAGCTTATGGTCTAGTTATCTCAAACTCTAGTGAGCAGCGTGTTGATAACATTAAATCGCTTTATAGTATGAATTTATTTAGTACTCCTAATGCAGCTGTATATGTGAGTAAAGGTAATCGATCTGTAATAGCAGTTAAAAATCATAATATTCATATTGAGAATAGCTATCCTTATTTCACTGAATGGGCAGGGAATAATACTAAAGGACAGCTTGATTTAAATTTATTTGGACCTTTTGCAATTAATCCAAACCAAATGTTGCCTGGTGAGTATAACAGTTACTGGTTAATGAATTATAATCAAACTAATATAGGCCATACTCAACTTCCTGGTTTAGGTTATGGTTTTAAAAAAGTAGTTTGTGGTTCGTTTCATACTTTAGCTATCGACGAGGATGGCTTTGTGCATGCTTGGGGATTAAATACTGCAATTAATCCTCCTGTATCAAGTATCATGCCATGGGATCCAATTTTGTTTTCAAAGACCGGTTGTGGTGATTATGTTCCAGCTAATCTTACAGGATACTTTATAAAAGATTCTAGTCTCCCGTTGTGTGAGGGTGAATCAATAGGGTTTGTATGTAACAGAGCTCCTTGTTCTTGGCCTGCAGGCTCTTCAAATCAAGACAGAAACTTACAGAATGGGTTGTTTAAATATCCGAAACGTCCAGTTGACGAGAGCGGATGCATGGGGAATTACCTTACTAACAGGGCCTTTTTCGTTAGTGCTGCTGGATTAGAAAATACAAGCGTCCATCTTTTAAGCCAGGCTATCTTCGGCATTACTACAACTACTCTTGCAGGTGGGTTTAGATTTTTTATAGGATTAGAACACGATGATACAAACGGAGCTAGGATCTATGTAGATTGTTACTCTAGTGGACGAATATACTCTCAGCCGCTTGAAGTTAACCCTAAAATTATATATTTAGGTTTTTCAGCGGGTGCGGGCTATGGAGGGTTTACGACTATACGAGCAAAAATAAATACAAAGGATATAGTCTGGGATCAAGGCGGTAGCACTACTTTGGGAATAAACTGTATTCCTTATGATAAATTTTTAAATGTGTTTGGCGATTCTGACGCTTTGATTCCAACTTATAATAGAAGTGTTAAGCGATCCACGCAGCCAGTGAACCCCTTAACCGGAGATGCTGTTAAAGCAAGTGAAATAATTGCGGGAGATAGTTTCTTTTTAGCATTATATAATAGCCAGACATCAGGTAAAATGAGAGGCAGTCTTGTAGTAGACCATTATAATGACGAAATTTCTATTGGTTTTGAAAATGCAATAGCAGCAGGTTCAATAGTTCCATTTTTAGCTTTATCAGGACCAAAAAACTATTTTATAGCGCTAGTTGATAGAACATATATACAAGCTAATGTTACGGTTCCTGCTGATTCTATTTATAACGGAGCTCAAGTTGCAAGTATTAATTACAACTTTAACTCCGCAAGTCCTAATTTTAAAATATATTTAGGGCAAGAAGAAGTCTCCCCATATACTGATCCACTTGATTATTCAGACGAGACGGTAGATTCAAATCCTCCATTTGGCCGTTGGCCTAAAGTAGTATTTCCCGGTGATCCAGAGTTTGATGTAGCAAGCCCGCCTGATGAAGTTTGGGGATACAGACAGATCGGTATAACTTACAGCGCTAATCAATTTCAATTTAGTTTGGGAGTCGGCGCGCCGACGGTCCCCTCTGCGGCGCACGTATACCCAGCTTATCCGGTAGCAAAAGATACTGCTAATCCGTTTTTGAAAATGGTTACTTACGATACAGTTTCACGTAGGCTGTTGCCTCAATCTTATGAACCTGAAACCATACCGACTTCTCCTAGTTCTATTGCATTAGGCCATTCAGCTGCATTTGCTATAAAAAGCGATGCAACAATATTTAGTTGGGGCCTTAATATTTTTGACCAGAGATCCGATATAGACAATGACAACATTAGTTCTGCTATTATGATTGCCGCTAATTACAACGGGGCCTTAGTATTAGATAATTTACATAAGGTAAGAGTAATTGGAGCGCCGGGCGTTCCCATTTGTCTTGAGTCTGATGCGCAGCCTCCTTCTAATTTAGGAAATTGTATTTATGTTGCAGTTACTAATAATGGTGTTTTTGCTGCAATAAAACAAGGTGGGCAGGTTGTTTGCTGGGGTTGTGCTACAGGTCCATATGGTTCATCTTTAATAAACCCTCCAACTAACTTAGGGAATTGCACTCAGATATCAGGCGGTGTACAGCATTTTGCCGCATTGCAAACAGACGGTAAAGTCGTATGCTGGGGAGACAACACCAACGGCCAAACTGCTGTACCATCAGCAGCTTTGTCGGGAGTTGTTAAAGTTGTTTGTGGCGGATACCACACAGTAGCACTTAAGAGCAACGGTCAAGTCATATGCTGGGGTGCTAATGGTTATAGTCAATCTACCGTTCCTGGTAGTTTAGGCATAGGATGTCTGGATATAGCTGCAGGACTTACGCACACTGTAGCTATTAAATCTACCGGATCACTATCAGCTTGGGGCAATATCGCCGGTACTCCTACTACTGGATCTTATGTAAAGTTAGGTACAGGGTTATATTCAGAGTACGCCGTTGCTGTTCGTAGCCCTGAAACCGGAGGTGAGATGGTTGCTTGGGGAAATTTTGGCAACTTTAACGAGACAGCTATTCCAACAACTTCTAGCAGAAGAACACTTTCTTTTAATCCTAGCACATCTACCAATGTAGGCCCTTACAAACACGTCGCCATATCTGCTCCAACGCAGGAAGAATTTAATCATGCTTATGCAAATATACCTCTAAGTATTCGTGCCAGGAATCCAAATATAATTTATACATCCGCAGAGCTTGCTGGTTTAGAGCATGCAATTGCTGTAGCATCTGGCAGTAATGCATATTATGCTATAAAGGCAAGCACTTATGGTGCTACGCAGGGTTCTCTAGTTGCATGGGGTTTTGCAGGATCGGATAATGCCTTGCAGGTTCCTACTGGATCTAACTTTGTTTCTGTCCACTCCAGAAACCGCCATGCTGCTGCTCGTAAAGTAGACAATACTGTAGTTTGTTGGGGTAGTAACTTAAACGGCCAAGCTGTAAGTCCCACTGGTACTTATTCCCGGGTAGCTTGCGGTGATGATTTTACTGTTGCCATCAATGCCTCCACTAACAAGTTAGCAATATGGGGTTCTATATCCTCCGTACCTGCGCCCTATTCAAACATTGCATTTTCTACTGTTAGTGCCGGTAAAGCTCACGTTGTCGGCAGCGCGCTGGGGGATTATTCTGAGAATACGTCATCTGGCGTATTTAAAGTATTTAATGGGGATGCATTGGCGTTTGGTAATAATAATGCGGGTCAGTGCAACGTACCGGGCTTTAGCTATTCTGGTTCTAATATGGGCTTCGGGGTCTCGGTTGTAGCTGGCGGCGACTTCACTGTTTATGAACTTAAAACTGATGGCTTTCAGGTTTTTACGGAAGTTGATTCTATTGCTCTGTTGGATGATGACAGAGATATATCGTTATTCGAAGGATACTTTACTCACAAATACGACATGCTTTGCCCCGCTGTACTTCCTTCCGAGCATCCATGGAGTGTCAATCCGCCTGTATCGAGCCGAACGCCGCAAGGGGAAAGTATCCTTTCACTTGCTCAACCGAGTACTGGATTTACACAGCGATTAAACACAATAACAAATGCAACAAACGTGCCTGTAGCGTTACGTCGCGGAGGAACAAAACGAACAAAGTTGATTTCAGCAAGTAGATATGCCTATCACACGCAAGATTTGGGCAGACACCTATATGGTGCGGGCTATAGTGTGATTGTTACAGATAATCCGGTTGTACCTGAAATTATTATGTTTGGTGGCGACCTAAGGTCGAGTGGTTGTGCACAAGATACTTATACGCCTCCTGCGGAAGCTCTTGCTATTCGTAACACACCATCCCTAACGCCTGAAGACGACATTGTTCAAATTAATACTCATAGAGCACAGATTTATGCACTTAAGAGTACCGGAGATATTATTAATTGGGGCTACGAGGATGTGTCAAATTTTTACCAAGTAGACTCCAATAAAAAACAGTATTTTTCTTTGCCAGATAATTCCTTACGGGACATACTGCCCCGACTCACTGATTACGAAGACTCTAATCTTGCAATGTCGTATATATCGGGCATTCCTGGGGTTACTGATTCCTGGTCCGTAGATGTTTCTCTCGATCGTTATTTTAATGGTCAGAAGACAAATATCAAAAGATTCTCTGCTGTAGGTAAGTCTTCAGTTTATTCAATAGCTAATCCAGTGCATTTTGCTGAAACTTTTCTAGCTATAGATACTTGGCCAGGAGAGGCGGAGTTTCTAGACTCACAATATATTCTAAGAATTATTCCTCGAGGCGTAGCTTGTAAAGTGAATTCGGCATCAATGTTTGCGTTGAATTTAGACTCTAAGCTAGGCATACAAAGAGTATTTATAGATGGGGCCAATGCGGGCGCCGACATGACTCAGCCTGCAGACTTCTTAATTGCCTCAAAGCAGGGCACAAACTTTGGTTCTTCTACACTTACATCCTATCCACCCGTTCGGATTAATACAGTCGTTGATAGTTCCCAAGCAATTAGTTTAACCGCCTCCGCCTCCTCAACATTTACTTCACCAAGCTTTATAAAAAACTCTTATGGAAGTAGTGCTAAGCTTGAGTTTGTCGATACTGACGGCAGTATTGCTCGTACTGGTGGGCGAGTGGCTGACGTGAATCCGATTGACCCTTCAGATATTGCTCAAACAAAAGCATGGTATAAATATGAAAACTTGCCTACTACTACTGGTAATTCTATAGCGAGTTGGACTAACAGTATTGCAGCTGAGACGCTTTCTCTAGCAGAAAGTAACCCTAACCTCCAGCCCAATGTAGTTGTATTTAACACGTCTTTCCGTGGCGCTCAATTTGATCGCGACACATCGCAGATCGATCGACTAGCGGTGGCAGCATCTGTAAGCGAATCTAGCTTTACCTACTTCTTGGTATATAAAAAGGCCTTTACCACTCAGCAGACTCACTGTGTATTTGGTAAGTATGCTTTACCCTCGGCAACAAGTCCAAGAGTACAAGGTATAGGGTTTAGTCAAGGTAAACCGGTTCTATTTATAGGTCAAAACCACGACATTGTAAACACTAGCGTTGGGACTACTTCTCCTGGAATTATTTGTGGCTATTTTGGGGGTGGCACAGATAGGGGCATTAGAGTTAATGGCAGCACAACTATTAATGAATCTATTAATAATTCTACTAGTGTACCTCTGAATATAACTGTTGGTTATCATTTAGGTGGTGCAATAATTGGCGCAACTGGTAGTGCCATTTTTCACGATACCAACGATATTTATGCTGAAGTTGTTGTCGTTGAAAGTCGATTGAGCAATAATGATATAGAGGTTATTGAGGGTTATCTTGCACATAAATTTAATCTGCAGGGCAATTTGCCTCCAAGCCACCCTTATAAAACTGCCCCTGCTGCATGGGATTCTGTTAACTCTGTTTACCCCGCAGCATTTCTTGAAGATCCACTTATGTTACTTGAATCTAATCGGCTTGTTGGTAGTAGTGGTCAAAACCAGACTTGGCTTGGTATGTTTGAATTAAACATTAACCACAAATCTAAACGTACTTCATCTGACGGTACAACAGTGCTAGATCATCATGCACCCCTATTAGCAGAATTTGGGGTTACTGTAGGCATTACTAAAAGTTTTATTGTAATGCCTATCGTAGCTATAGCACATGCTGCAGCTGGCTTGACAGTAGATTCTGTTACAAATTATTTGGTGGGTACGGCTGCTTGCAGCCTTAATGTTGTACCTGCAGTTAGTTTAAAACATAGAATACTATCTACAGCTTTAGTTAATAATAATAAATCTAAAGTCTTTGCTATTACTATGAATCCAAGAGTTGGTCTAAGGGGTTCTATTTTTAGCACTCTGGGTGTTTTTGGTTGCGGAGATTACGATTTTATTTATGGCTGTCTGGGTACCTCCAATTTGCCGCCAGATCTCCTTGTGTTGTCTCCAGGTATTCTGTCTAGACAAATTAATGCTATATTGGTTACATCTGCATCTATTGGTAGAATTATACCTTTAAAATTTGGCTTAATTAAATGCCAATTACAATTAGCAACAAATACCAGCAATTGCATTTGTAGTCTTAAGTCAGCTATACAGGGTTCTTGCCACGGTATAAGTGTTGTAAAGGGCGCAACGTTAAGTAATACAACGACGAGTCTAAATACTATTGCTATACTAAGTGCTTCTAATATCAAAGTCTGTGCACCAGATTTCTTTGTAAAATCACCCTCAGCACCAAAAATTAATAAAACAGGTAATTTATGATAGATCCTTATTTTGAACTCTTTTCTAAAACTGCTTTTAAGCAAGCCGTAGTCGCCGCTCCTGGTGGGGCTCTATTACCACCTCCCCCTCCCCCCGGTGCCCCACCCATGAACCCAGCTATGATGGGGGGTATGCCCCCCATGCCCCCTGGTGCCCTACCCATGGATCCCGCTATGATGGGGGGTATGCCCCCCGGTGCTCCACCCATGGATCCCGCTATGATGGGGGGTATGCCCCCTATGCCCCCTATGCCGCCTATGCCCCCCGGTGCTCCACCCATGGATCCCGCTATGATGGGGGGTATGCCCCCCGGTGCTCCACCCATGGATCCCGCTATGATGGGGGGTATGCCCCCCGGTGCTCCACCCATGGATCCCGCTATGATGGGGGCTGATCCTCCAATGGATATTCCTACGGAGATTGCCAATATTAAGGCTATGCTGCAGCAGCTCATGGATGCGCAGGTAGCAATGATGCAAGCGCTTGCTCCTGCTGGCGCCATGCCTCCACCCATGCCAACAGGTGCTCCTCCTATGGACCCAGCTATGATGGGACTTCCTCCAGCGCTTCCACCGGGTATGGTCGCTCAGGCTTCTGATGAATCCGAGGATTTTACAAACTTTATTCGTTCAGTAACGGAGTTGCTGCGGTGAGAGTCAGAACGCAAAAAAGAAATATCCTGATTCCGGCTAAGTATGAAAAAGAATTATCTTCGGTTTTAATTTACGACGATCAAGACAGAGTAATTTTTGCCGTTACTGAAACCCCTGCCGGTACCTATAAGTTTACGCATCTAGGATTACCGGAGTTTGCTGAGGAGGTCCAGCAGATCACAGGAATGAGTCCTGAAGAAGCAAAACTTCATATAATGGACTTAAAACATGGACCCGTTAGTTAGACAATTTTTGACAAAAATGGCGAACACGGATTTCCAGGGTGACCTGGTGTATCCGGATATGAATTTTCAAGATCCTCAGTCTTGGGGTTCTCGCTGGGCTCAGGATGTTCAAGCCTACGGGCATTTACGACCAGGTAGCGCCGAGTACAACGCAGCAATGCAAGCACAAGGCTATAGCCCAGCCTATATGCAAGGCCTTACCTCTTTAGGTCAAAGAGCCTTAGCTCAAGCACAGGATCCTGATGCGGTAAGGGCACTAGCCTCAGGGCAGGCTCCTAATTTTGGACAACTTATTACAGGTATAAATCCTATCCAAGCTTTAGGTGGCTACAGAAACACAGCGACTGCTATTATGCCTTCTGTGCAGAAAGGACTCACAGCAGGGGCAAAACAGCTTAATGCAAATTCTTTTAATCTTTTTAATGCTGCGGCTTTTGGTGGAGGAGCAGTTGAAGCAGACCTTTCCAATACGGTTTCGCAGATCATGCAGCGTGCGAAGGGGCAACTTGATCGCAACTCTCCACTAATGCGGCAGTTCATGTCCAATGCTGCTACTACCTATGCTGCAAATAAGATAGACGATTGGACATCGGGTATGGGATCCTTCGGCCGAGGCTTACGAGGTCTAGGTCACTTCTTGCTTGGAATGGGGTCTAGACTTCCAGGTTACGAAACATTTAGCAATAAGTTGGTAGACTGGTTTGGCCCCGATATGTCTAATTATTTTACCAAACGTTCTTCAATGGCTCTGCCAGCACCATATTCTCACTATGCTTCAGTTCGTATACCTTGTGGCACTGAGGTACTAACACCATGGATCCGTCGCTAACGACTGTAGGTCAAATACTTATCAACGAATCCTTACCCCAAGAGTACAGAGATCACACTCGTGTATGGGAAAAGTCTTCTATGCGTAAATTTCTTACGCAAATGGCTACAACTATGAAGCCCGATGACTATAAGGATATGGTTCAAAAGCTAACGCTTATTGGTCTTAAGAGTGCTAGACAATCTCCGCTATCTAGTTTTACTTTAGAGAGTCTTAAGCCAACAAAAGCTAAAAGTAAGATTACAGATGCACTTAAAAAAGATGTTCGCAATATTCTGCGTACCACTAAAGATCCAGAACAGAGAGATGCTGCAATTATAGAAAATACACTTAAGTATCAGGGTGATCTTGTGGACTCAGTATATGACGAAGCACTTAAGTCCGAAAATCCATTTGCTATGCAGGTGTACGCAGGTGCTCGTGGCAATAAGAATCAGCTGTCGTCGATGATCGGTACTGACCTTATGTACAGCGATAACAAGGGTCGCCCTGTACCGATTCCAGTAGTTAACTCTTACTCCGAAGGCGTAGATCCTGTTGAGTATTGGGCAGGCTCTTATGGCGCCCGCTCAGGCGCTATTGATGTAAAGCTTGCTGTAGGTGACGCAGGATACTTCGCTAAACGTCTTACTGGTGCTGCCCATAGACTTGTTGTTACTGATGAAGATATTGAAGACGGTCAAGGTATGATGGTCGATACTGATGACCCGGATAATATGGGCGCTATTCTTGCAAGAGACGAAGGAGACTTCAAGAAGGGCACCTATATTGATGCTACCGTACTTAAGTCTCTATCCCAGGCCGGTAAAAAGCGCTTAATGGTTTACTCTCCTATTTCTGCAATAAGCTTAATGAATGGCTTACCTCGTTGGGCCGCTGGAGTTCGTGAGCATGGCAAGCTTGCTGAAGTGGGTATGAACGTAGGCATCGCGGCTGCGCAAGCAATTGCAGAACCTGTCAGCCAAGGCATGCTTAACTCTAAACACGGTGGCGGTGTTGCTAAAGGTAAAACAAAACGTACCGTAACCGGGTTTAATTACTTAAATCAATTAGTAGAAGTTCCAAAAACTTTTACAGACGGTGCTCCTGTATCCACTACGGACGGTATTGTCGGTAAAGTTGAATCTGCCCCCCAGGGTGGTAATTATGTGCACATAAACGACACTAAATACTACGTACCTACGGATCAAGCCGTAATCGTAAAGCCCGGCCAGTCGTTAGAGGCAGGAGATTCTTTATCTGATGGTATCGTAAATCCTAAAGACATTGCAGAACTTAAAGGTATTGGTGAAGCAAGACGTCGCTTCGTACAGCAGTTCAAGTCCGCTCTTCAGGAAAACGGCCTACCTGCTCATAGACGTAATGTTGAGGTTGTGGCCAGAGGTTTGATTAATCAGGTTGAAATTACTGAGCCTGACGTCATTCCTGGAACCTATCCGGAAGATTTGGTTAGCTACGATTATTTGGCTTCTCAATATGAACCTCGTCAAGGGTTTGTATCCGGAGCTGCAAGTAAATATTTAAATTACTATTTAGAGAAACCGATTTTGCATTATTCGATCGGAACTCGTATAACTCCTAGCGTTGCTAAGGATCTAAAAGAAAACGGATTTGGAGACGTTGTTGCGCATAAGAATCCACCCCCATTTAAGCCAACTATGACAAGAGCTATGATGTCATTGATTGGCGATAGAGATTGGATGGTCCAATTAGGTGGATTTAATCTTAAAAAAACATTTTTAGATAATGTTCAGCGAGGAGCAACGTCTCAAATTCACGGAACGTCTTGGATACCCGCTCTTGCAACAGGAGAAATATCTAAGGGCCCTAAAGGCACTTATTAATTTTTTGTGCTATAATTACTTAAACCAAAAGGAGACTTTATGATTAAACAAGCATTTCAATCGGCAGAAGTAAAGAAACCTCTCATCGCTGCAGCTCTTATTCGGTATAAGCAGGCAGAGGAAGAGAAGGGTACAATGGGCAAGGCACTTGATTCTGCAAAGGCATTCGGAAACGATGCTCTTGAAGCAGGTAAGCGTTACGGCCCTGGCGTAGGTATTGGCGCTGGCGTTGGCGTTCTTGCCGGTCTGCCTATTTCCGTACTCGCTAACGCTGTCTTCGGCAAGGACAAGAGCCTTCGTGGTTATCTTCGTTCTGCACTCATGGGCAGCCTCATCGGTGGCGGTCTTGGTGCTCTCGGCGGTGGCGGTCTTCGCTACTACGGCGAATCCAGCCCAGAGCGTGGCGCTAAGGTTGATGCAGTCATTGATGCTCTCGGCGGCTACGCTAATCAGGGTGCCGCTGCTGTCGGCCTAGACGTGAATGCTGATGCTGTGGCCAAGTACCTCAAGGATACTTATTAAACAACACTAGTAGTAGATTGGGACTAGTCTAAAAAAGGCCCTTTCAATTTACAAAAGGAATTAAAACATGGCAAATGGTAACGAATTAACAGACTCGGCAACATATCGCAACGCTCTCATGACCACAGATGTGTTTAAAAACACTTCTGGGGCTCTCAGATTCTTCGCTTACGTAGGTCCAAATGGCAAGGAACTTGCCAGTGGAGCAGTAGAGCTGGTTCAGGGCAGCTTTGTTCATCCAATGGGCATTCTTGAGAAGCAAGCCATCCTCAGAGATCTTTCTGCAGGAAACATCAAGTATGGCAAGAGTGGTGTAAGATTTTACACCATTGCTAACTTGACCGGCAATACCGCAGGTACAGCAATTGTGCAATCTGCAGGTAGAGTTGTAGGCGCATGGTTTGTTCCAGTATCCGGCGCTGCCGGCACCGGAACTATCACTGTAGTTACAACTGCTGGCTCACTTGTTGCCAATACTGCAGGAACTCAAATTGGCGACACTAGCAATAAAGTCAAGGAGCTCACGATTGCAGCTGCTGGACAAGATGTAGCTGCCGGTGATGTAATTACTGCTACTCCTGCAATTGGTGGAAACGTAGCAAGAGTTGTCATTGCAGTTGCAGAGCACGGTTGATTTAATCATACTTATCTGGCGGGGGAAACCCCGCCAGGTAAATTCCCTTAAGAGATAACTATGGCCAGAAAGAACATCATTAAGCTTGCAGATGATGCATCCTTTGAGCAGAATTTCTTTCAATTGGCTTTTGCCTATATTCGAGACAAGATCCCAAATCTGCTCGACTACATGCTTGGTTTTGAGGTAGTTAACAAGAATGACGATGGCACTCAAGCCATTGGTCTTTTTAAATTTGATATAAGCGGACGACAGCTCTTTGTTCCTGTGTTCTATAAGAACGGCGAGCTCAAAGGCGCTGAACTCCTTTATAATCAAAATCAGGACAAGTTTGTACCCAATAAGGAAAACTGGGTCGACTCTATACTTAACTCTCGTCCAGAAGAACTCGGCTCTCCATCAGAAATGTCGAAAAGCGACATCATGAACGGCATGCAGTCTGGTCTAGACCTGAGCAAGATCTACAACCCTACGATGAACACTAAGCTCAGCATGGACCGCATGCAGAGTCTTACTTCTTCCTTTGATTGGACACTGCCTAACTTCCTTAAGCAAGCAGACTGCAAGTTGTCTGAGATCTACACCCGTACTTTAATGCAGAATCCCGAACTGCACAAGTTAGCTACTGAGGCTTACGGCGAGGAACTTTACAAAGCTCTCGAGTCTTGTAAGAAGTCTGAGGCTGTTATCCAGCTAGACAACGACAAAGTTCCAGAAGTCCAAGTGATCGACGCTAATAGTCCTCAGCCGGTATTTGACTCGATGAGTGATGCCGAGAAGAAGGAGTTGCTTGAGGAAGGCGTTGTCCTGCGCGACAATAGATCCGAGGGCAAAATTCCTTATAAAATTCAACGTCCAATGAAGCTAAATGCTGCAGAGGGCGCATGCGCATGCGACTTACTGATGAAGGGCGGCTCTTTTCAGCGCGGTGCAATTCTACCCGAACTAGGCGTAGATAACTTTAATAAACATGTTTTTATTCCTATGGGGAATAAAAATATCACGCCTTGCTGCATTGAGTCTTCAAAAGCTTTCGTATCTTCTTTTGATAATGCTCACGAGGAGTTTAAAAAGTTTATTGAAGCCCTACCGGATGCCAGCTCAGCCAAGGTTCAAGCTGGAGATTCCATCAATGTTTACAACACGGAAGTCCCATATACTATCTTTGTTGAAGCAGATGGCTCTCAGGGTTCAAGTGCAGTTTGCTTAAAGAATAAAGTCGAGTTTGATTCAACCGCTACTTATGAAGTAATGTGCGGTAACTACTCAATCGACAAGGTTGTAGTATCTCCTGCTTATAAGCGCATGAGGCTTATTGATAAAACTCTTTATGTTCCCGTGAAGGCTAAAGTACACTCCTTCAAAGCTAAAGCATACTCTTGCCCTAGGCTAGATATTGGTGACGCTAGAGATATCGATGCCAAGATCAAGGGCCTGTTTGATGAAGTAAAGGTTGCCAAGGATCGCAACGGATTTACTGTATCTTGCAATGGCAAAGTCTTGTTTAAGCAAGCAAGTCGTCGAGACACCTATATAAGTCTAGTTGCTGGTGTGGGCTTGGATATTGCTAGTGCTAAAGGCGCCATTAAACAAGCAGCTACCTTAGAGCCTGTAGTGTACATGTTGCAAAAGAGCGCTCAGGGGCCGTTCTTCGACCCGGGCCAGGTCTTTGCCCCGAATATTCCCTCAGTCCCAATGGGCATGAATCCCACCTTGGGTGTTCCAGAGCAGTATCCCCAGGCCGAGACAATGAACGCCATGACTGGCGCTCCCGGTAATGTCTTAAACCAGCGCATCATGGATGGCATCGGTGGCATGAATCAGGCTCAACCTGCTCTTAGCCAGCAGGCAGTCGATGAAATTATGCAGGCTGCTCAAGCCGGGGAGAAGGATGTTTTCGACGTCGCTAATATTTCTCAGCTTATCAATCGTGCAGATATTGATACGCCCTTGGATCAATACCTTGTGGACCTTAACCAGGCTCTGGATCGTCTTGGTAGAATCTATTTCCTCATGCTTTTCCACGGCGATAAGTTTGCCGAGCGCTTTAGCCAAGAAGATATTCCCAGCATGGAAGAGTCTGTTCGTAATACCTTTACCCATCTCGGCGAACTAATTCTTAAACTGAAAGAGCGCAAGATTCAGTCTGACTCAGGATCTGCGGTAGAAACCGATCTTAACCAGCTTGTGTAATGCGTAAAGCAAACGTCTCGTTATCCGGCAATCGCCAACCCGCTCCTCGACGGCTGAAGAGCCCCGACTGGAGATATAACTATGTCGTCAGCCTTATCGACGAATGGCGAGAGCCCCGCAAAGATGACGATAAATACGTGTGTGAGCTGTACGCTTTACTAAAGGCTATTAGGCAAGAGCCGGTAGATGTCGTAGAGAGTTATAAGGATTCTAATCCAAATATTGCGGATGCCTTGATGCTCTACGAGAATGGTCCGTCCTATCGAGTAGACGTAGATACACGCATCCTAGTAAATTATTCTTTTGAAGAAATTGCTCGAGTAGTCGGGCATAATCCAATAGTTATTGAATATTACGTAAAGTGTTTTTTTGATGTAATTGATAACCTTAATAATTACGGATACTTAAATCGCTGGGTTGTAGAGCCGATTATGCGCTCAGCTCCATTTAGTAATGAGGCTTTTTGGAAGCGTCTTGCTGTGTTTGGCGGACGGGAAATGTTGGAGTCTGTGGAGAAGTGCTCGCAACATCAAATGCAAAAGCTTTATGAAACTTTGTTTGACAACTTGGTTCTTTCCAAGGGTATCCAGGCTGCCAACGGTATTGTGCCTAATGCTAGAAATGCAACTGAACTTATCGGCCTAGCCAAAGACAATATAAATGAGCGTAAAAAGATTGAGGCAATCTTTGGTGGAGTAAAGGAAGATGATGCCTTTACCTCTCAGATCGTTAGTGTAATGCTGAAATCTTTTACATTTGGTCTAATGAATAACAACGCACTGCCCGCAGATCCATTACGATCTGGTCAGTATTCTAATGAAGATCTAGCCTCGCTACATCTCAATAATCCACCTCGTTTTGTTGAAAATCAAAATCAAGGTAAACTAGAGGAACAATGAGTGAATTAAAGCATATTTCTTTAGAAAATAAAGAGCGGTTGGTGGAACTGGTTAACAAGACTGCCAGTTACGTCAACGACGGTATGGAGCCCACTGATGCTTTAGTAAAAGCTGCTAGTGATAGTGAGTATCCCAATGATTACGTTCTGCGTGCTGCAGAGGCTTATAATGGCGCTGCTCATCTTGCTTATTTTAAATCTGCGAGTCTTGATGAGCGGGGTAATTCTTTTGCTCTCGCTGATGGCCTAAGTGCAGTTGCCCGTATTTTAAATGCTACGAAGGTTGATACAAAGAAAGCTGAAAAGGTTTCTTTTTCTTATCTATCAGAGACAAGTGGCTATTTTGATACGGCAGAGGACGACAGCTTTCTTTTTGTAGAGAAGCAAGCAACTGCCCCCTCCTTTGATTCAATTAATAGGGCTGCAGCTGCTTTAGACAAGCAAGAAAAGCTAGCTATTGAAACAAATAGAAACTGTTACAATCAAGCCTGTGAAAGTTTGGCTAAAAGCATTATGTGTTTTAAGGAAAAGACTGCAACGGCGACCACTTATCGTAAAATGCACTGGGCTAGAGAAATGCTCGAGCGTCATGGTAAAGAAGCGCTTGACGTTATTAGTATTGCTACTGGTGTGACTGGCGCAGAGTGTACCAAGTTAGCTGCTGATAAAGTCGGTTATTTTTCTTTAGGCAATGACGAACTTAATTCCTTGGATTCCATCATTCAAAGATTCAACCAAGTGCGTTTACTAAATACTAAGCTTGCTCAGGTTGAGCATGACGCTTATGTCAATCGTTTAGAGCGCAACAACCTACTTAATGATGCTTGTGGGGTTAAACCTTTTTATAAAAAAAAAGCTGGTAGAATAGCGGATTTTAACGATACTCTTGAAACCGTTATAAATAGAATGAATCCTAACATGGGTGCTTCTAGCGAATCAATTCAAAGAGGTATTTTAGAAGGTATGGCTGATCCTGACTTTATTGATAAGTCTTCTAAAATTGATAAAGCTCTAATTCTACATAAGCTTATAAAGTCAGATCCAATTATTGGTTCTCGTGCGCCCCACGAGATTGAGCAAGCATTATCTGAGATTAGTTCCATTGCTCCAACTGCAACTCGCAGCGAACCCTTGCTTCGATCCATGCTTCGTCGTAGACTAGAAGCAGGAGAACAGATTGATGACTTCTCTCTCAATCAAATGCTTGCAATGGAAGATCGAATGAGAGATCAGTATAGAGAGTATTCTGTTGTACCCAAGCTGACGGGTCTCAGCGAATCCGACCGAGGAGCAGGAAAAGGCAAATAATGAATATTGATCAACTTACAGCAAAGTTTGCCCAAGCTTATGTTAAGCGCTCCGAGGAGATGTACAATGGGCAGCCTATTGCCAAACTCTCTCCAGCAGAAGTAACAAGGGCCGTTGCGGGCGCTCAAAATGCAGCAGATTATCTTGCTGGATTGAACCCTAGCACTGCTGCAACAGCAGGCCAGATATATCAAACCCAGAGTGGTCCAACTGGAGTTATGAGTGGAGCTCCACACCTGATTGCTAGACCTGTTGAAAGTCACCAAGATTACAACTCTGGTGCTCTCTACAACCCAGGCAATGCAGGTTTTTGGTCTCCACTTTTAGATGTTCCTTTTGTTGGAGAGGATCAAACTGGTTTTGGCACAGGCGGTGCCGCCCTCTCCTCCGCCGCCGCCTATCTAGGAGTTAAAGGAGGTCTAAATCGCGAATTGTTTTTTCCCAGCAGTTATAGAGAAGGTTTCCCGCGAAGCCCTGAATATATGACTCCAAAAGGAGTAGAGCGCTTTTTTGCAATATTAGGAGCCAGTCCACAAACATTAAATTCCAATTTAGGTAACTATGAGCATGTCCGTAATTACCCTCTAACGGCTAGGCAACTAGGCAGACCGTTAGTGACGTCAGATACAATGGACCCCGAACAATTTCGAGAGAAAATGGTAAAAGGCTTGGTGCCTGGTCCTGGGACTGCTGTAGATCTTCCACGAAACTTAGTGCCTGAAGACGGACCTGTAAGCATAGTAGCAACGCATGCGGCTCCTAAGGGTGGCGGTGATGGTGACGATAAGGGGGCAAGACGTTTACAGACTAGAGCCGTTCTAGAACCATACACTCCTTTAGCTCGTTCTTCGAGACTCCCAATCCCAACTGCAGCAGGTTTTAAAACTCTTCTACCAGGATTTTTTGGTGGTCTTCCAACTGGCGCTAGAGGTACTTTCCGTGCCAGAGCTCCTAGGTATGCAGCTTTGGCGTCCCTTGCCGCTGCACCCATATGGAACTTTTTAAACCCTTATGCTACAACAGATCCAAACGGTAGCTGGTTATCTGGATTTACGCCTGAAGTAGGATATAATCCTGCTGTCTTAGGGGCAGAACCTGGCTTCTTCGGTGCCACTCCTATGATATACGAAAACGTTCCCGGTGAAGACATTCCGTACGTGCCAAGATAGCTAATAACAATGTTTATCAAAGCTTTTAGTCCTGATCACTTTAACCTCGGCAGCGAGGCTCCTTTTGAAATCCTACGATTTTCTGCAAAGGGCCTAGACTCCGGACAAGAGAAGCGTGCCAATATGTTCTCTCGTCTTATCGAAGGCTATACGCCAGCTAGGGGCAAGACGGCAGTACACACTATTGCCATGACGGCGTATGAAAAGTTTGGTTTTAATAGAAACGGGGATGGCTGGAAGCGAGCCAATTTGCAGAGAGACTACCCTACATTTATCAGTCATGCTAAGGTATTCCGACATCATAAGAATACCCCTATGGACTCTAGTTACGGTATAGTCAAGGCCGCCATGTATAATGAAGACATGGATAGAGTCGAACTGCTCATGGAGCTGGATAATTCTAAATGTGCTGAGGAACTCTCCTTACTCGAGCGCAATGGCAGCTACCCAGTCTCAATGGCTTGTAAGATTGCTCATGACGTTTGCTCTATTTGCTCTAATAAGGCAAAGACTCCTAAGGAATATTGTTGGCACGTCAAAGAGGCTTTAGGTAAAATTTTGGATGACGGTAGAGCAGTTGGTGTTGATAACCCCCACTCCACCTTCTTTGATATCTCTAGAGTTATACGTCCCGCAGATCGAGTAGCATATACTCTCAAGAAAGCTTCTGCCAGCATTATTGGCGGAGCTGCACTTGCAGAAGAGCTTGGATATTCTTTAAATGATATTCAAGGTATTGAGGCTACGCTTAATTGTAGTTTTAAGTCTGCAGAAGAAAAACGTAAAATTCTTGAAAAATTATCTAAGATGGAAAAACGCATCGATGGGGTGGTGCGCCCAACGGTTCTGAATAATCAGGAAGAAGTTGACTCTACAATTAAAAAACTATCTTTCTACATTCCTACTTATTTAGATTCAGTTATGCGTGGATTATCGGACAATGGCGTTATGCTACGTCCTGCAGAATTTTATACATTAATGACTGGATCTAAACTTAGCTCTAGCCAAGCTGCGACTTTCAATAAGTCCGCTGTAGCTGCTGGTTTAAGAGGGTTTATGACGGATGACTTGGTTTCTAGCTCTCTTTATGAGCCGGCTTCCCTCAAGATTTCAGGTAAAATTGCCGAACTGTGCTCCAGCCTTCGCTCTTATCGCTCAATTACGACTCCATTAATGGGTAGAATTTCCGGAACTCAAATTGGAAAATCTAATCCTATTAAGCTATCTTCCGACATTGACACAAGTTGGGCAAAAGAGTATATTTGTTACCAGCTTGAAACATTTAAGTCAATCAAATCCGCTGCCTCTGTTAGTGATTTAGATAATTTACTTTTTTGCGCATTTTGTCAGAATACTGTAGAATAAACACAAACGTAAAGGAAATACACCATTATGGCCACTAGCTTTGAACACCGCGCTCTAGTCGAACAGCTTCGCGCTCTTACTCAGAAGCGCGCTGAGAATCCCGGCGAGAGCATCCTCAATACGTCTCATCCCAGCGGCAGCAACTCTGCAGCTGATGATCATACTCGTCCAGCAGTCGTCGGCCATCGTTATGCCGAAAATACTGCTGACAATAAGGCAATGTATCCTATGGGTACTGACAGCGATACCCGGCTTGAAGCAGGTAGTCAGCAAAAGGACCCAGGCCACAACAAGGGCCTACACCCACGTCCATCGGGCGAGGCTCCTGAGGTTGAGCGTAAGTACGATCTGAACAATAATAACGATCCAGGTTCTTCTCACCCCTCGGGTAAGAATGCTACCGATTCTTTTATTGCTGAGGCTCGCAGTCTTGCTGCAGAACTTCGGAATATTGTTAAGGCTTCTCAAAGCGGCGATTCTTATGTCACCGGTAATGTTGCTGAAGAAGCGACCGATGATAGCAAGAAAGATGCCAAGGGTACCGCTGCTTACCCTGTTAATGCCGATAACGACAATAACATTTCTCTCACCGTTGAGCAGGGCAAGGACGCTGCAACAAAACTAGCGGCTATCCGAGAGATGGCAATTAAGGATCTCGTGACTATGCGCGAGGGTATGAAGACATCTGCTGTTCTTGATGCTGAGTCTTTTATCCAGACTATAACAACTGTCATGGATAAGTTTGCCGCTCCTCACGTCCTTCCTGCAATCCAGGCTCAGAAGCAGGCCGCAGAGCATGCTGCTATTGATGATATGGCAGAGAAAATTGCAGCCTACGATATTCTTGCTGAGCTCGATGGTCTTCCAAAGTTTGCAGAAGAAATGATGAAAGACAAGAAGGAAACATCTAAGTCTGAGAAGAAGAAGCCTGATGCCGATAGCGACGGCGTTCCTGATTGGGCAGATAAGAAGGAAGGCCCAGATGAGGAAAAAAAGGAAGCTGCAAAGCTTGCCGCTCTACTTAAAAAGGCTGCAGAAATGTGCGCCTTTGAAGATGGCGACGACGATTCAGAAGAAAAGTCTGAACCTGCAAATAAGCAGGAGAAGAAGGAGGCCTCCCGTAAAGGGGGAGCCTTTCGTAAGCTCGCCGAAGAAGACGAAGTAGAAGAGGAGGAGTCCCCAGAGTCAGAAGAGGAGATTTCTTCTGACGAAGAGGATGCTGCCGAGCAGGCTCTGATGGATATGGCTGCTATGCCAGCAGGCGGAGGCGCCCCCGATGAGATGGCTGCCATGATGGATCCTGCTATGATGGGCGGCGAAGCCCCAGCTATGGCTCCTGAAGAGGAGGCCGCACTGATGGCTCTTATGCAGCAGGAAGGCATGAAGGAGTCGGATATTCGCTCTTATGCGAAGATCTCTACTCTGATTGCCAACCGTAAGCTTGATCCAACCAAGCTTTCGGCAGCTCAGGTTTCATTCATGCAGACTTGCGACGGCGCAGTAAAGCGCGCAGGTGCAAAGTTCCAGACTCTGCGCTCAGCTAGCCGTCTACGTAACGAACTAAACTCAATTTATAAAGGGATCCAGTCGTGAGCACAATTAAAATTCCAATAAACGCACTTGAAAAGATCGCATCTTTTTTTGAGCGTGTACCTCAGATGGTTTCGACCATTTCTTCGTCCGCTCCTGTTTCAGCACTAAACCGCAAGGAAGCTGAAGCCCGAGTAGTCGATCTTGTCAAACACGCCGGTCTTGATCCGGCTCGTCAGTCTGAGTTCGCCAACTACATTCTTACGAATGATGGCGCGCTTAGGACAATCGCATCTCTTACCGGCAAGGTTGCTGCCCTCCAGTCCGAACTGGGTCAGGCTCGTAATCTTGCAGTAGGGGTTCCTTCCTCTGTTTCCGCAAAATCCGCTGCAGTACCTGGCAACCAGGCTTCATCCGCTTGGTGCGAAGCTCTACTCAGCTAATTGAAAAGAAAGTAATTCTGTTCTAAACTATATCGAATCCAAGATTCGGAGATTAAAAAATGGCTTACAAGAACCTAACTCAAATGACCGCTAATATGCTTGATCCCGTCCGTGGCTGGTGGGACGAGCGTCAGCTTTCTCGCGTTGTTCCCGTCAGCGGCTACGACGGCACCACTGCTACTGCAGTAGTCGCCGGCTCAGTCGGCTTCCTTAATGCTTCCGGCCAGTTCGTAAAGGGCGGCGGCGCTAGCGCTCGCAACAAGATGCCACTCTTTGCACGTGGCGGCATCGAAGAGAACGACGCTGTTCGCTACCAGGGCAACCTGGCTGCTCAAAAGGCCACTCAAGTTGCTCAGGGTGAAGTCGGCATCTCTTGCCTTGTTGGTACCGGCGCTTACGAGCTCGGCACCACTGAATATGCAGGCACACCTGCAGCAGGCGACCTACTCATGGCCAGCACCGCTGCCAATACCGCAGGCAAAGTCGCTACTTTTGCAACCTCTTCTGGCACCTCTCTATACATCGCAAACGCCGATGCCGCCATCGGCGCCAACACCAATCAGGTTGTCGGTATTGCAACTAGCGGCGTAGTAAAGAATCAGTATGGCGTAAACATGGTTTACTTCTACGTCAACTGGTGGCCAGCAATCTAATTTCAAAATTCAAATTTAACCTACTTAGGAGTAACACAGATGGCACTAGAACATCTTTCAGATATGGAGAAGCGAGCAAATCAGGTTGTGCGTCAGCACATCGATCAGATGGAATTCAACCCCGAATCCACTATCAAGGTAGCTCGAGCAACCTCCGATTATATTCGTATGAAGCTTCGTGAAGAAGGCTTTCTTCGTAAAATCCTCCCTGCTCAGACCATTACTGGTGACGACCTCACCAAGCAGGTCTCCACCGACAAGCCCTCCAAGGTTGTCGAACTAGAGCCAGATTCACCTGGCGCTATGTCGATCCCCTTCGGCGAGTTCCCAAGTGGCACCTACATTTAAAA
>Ga0194124_10000382_pt1 | contig 67933 bp, 68 predicted proteins | sample TA2KigCas0mmetaG_FD_148605 | JGI IMG/M metagenome (GOLD analysis project Ga0194124, IMG submission 148605) | Freshwater microbial communities from Lake Tanganyika, Tanzania - TA2015031 Kigoma Deep Cast 0m | ecosystem: Environmental > Aquatic > Freshwater > Lake | place: Tanzania: Lake...
GTGAACCTGCCAGTTCGTTTTGACGAAGCTGCTCTTGGCGGCGAAGTTGTCGTACCTGTGCCCAGTGGTGGCACCGTCACGTTGAAGTTGCCGCCAAACACCCAAAACGGCCGCACATTCAGAGTGCGCGGCAAAGGTGCGCCCAAGCGGGCCGGTGGTAATGGCGACTTGCTAGCGACCGTCGAAGTCGCGGTGCCCCAGAAACTCTCTGATTCTGAGCGAAAGGCAATCGAGGACTACGCCTCTGCTGCCGCCAAAGAGAACCCTCGAGAGCAGTTACTAGCCTCGGCCGCGAATCGAAAAAGAAGTGAGGGCTAGCAGCTAGATGGACTACACCACAAAGACTCAGCAAGCGCTTTCTACTGCTGTTCAGAAGGCCGCAGCCGATGGCAACCCGCAAGTTGAGCCCGCGCATCTTTTGAAGGCGTTACTTGATCAAGGCGAAGAGACGATTCCCTGGGCACTACTGCAGTCACTAAAGGTTGATGTCGGCGAGCTTCGCGCAGGTAATGAAAAAGACCTGGCTGGTCTACCGAAAGCTCAAGGCAGCACAGTTGGCAACCCACAACTTTCACGCGCTATGTATGCCGTTTTGCAGACCGCGCAAGACCTCGCGCAAAAGCGCGGTGACGAATACTTGTCTACCGAAAGTCTTTTGATCGGTCTTGCCAAAGACGGTGGGGCGACGGCAACACTGCTTTCTAAACTTGGCGCGACACCAGAAAATTTGACGGATGCGCTTGGCCGAGTGTTGGGTGGTAGACGAGTGACGAACGCTGAACCTGAAGGCACCTTCGAGGCGCTTAAGAAATATGGCGTCGACCTAACGCAGCGTGCCGAAGAAGGAAGTCTCGACCCAGTGATCGGGCGCGATCAAGAAATTCGCCGCGTCGTGCAGGTACTTTCTCGCAGAACGAAGAACAACCCCGTCCTCATTGGTGAACCTGGCGTTGGTAAGACGGCCGTCGTCGAGGGTTTGGCTCAAAGAATCATCGCGGGCGATGTGCCCGACAATCTAAAAGGTAAGCGCTTAATCGCACTAGATCTTGGGTCAATGGTTGCCGGTGCGAAATATCGCGGTGAGTTCGAAGAGCGCTTAAAAGCCGTGCTTGAAGAAATCAAAGAGAGCGAAGGGCAGATCATCACCTTCATAGATGAGATGCACACCGTGGTCGGTGCGGGTGCAACTGGTGAAGGCGCGATGGACGCCGGGAACATGCTCAAGCCCATGTTGGCTCGAGGTGAGCTGCGCATGGTCGGTGCTACCACGCTCGATGAGTTCCGTGATCACATCGAAAAAGACCCAGCCCTTGAGCGACGCTTTCAACAAGTCCTGGTAGGCGAACCTTCGGTAGAAGACACCATCACGATCTTGCGTGGCTTGAAAGAAAAGTACGAAGCACATCACCAAGTAACCATCAGTGACTCTGCGCTCGTTGCGGCGGCAACGTTGTCTGACAGATACATCACTGGGCGCTTTTTGCCTGATAAAGCAATAGACCTAGTGGACGAGTCTGCGTCGCGTCTTCGTATGGAAATCGATTCAAGCCCCGAAGAAATAGATGTTTTGCAGCGACAAGTCGATCGTCTTTTGATGGAAGAAATCGCCCTTCGCAACGAAAAAGACGACGCTTCGGTCGAGCGACTAAAGCAATTACGCAAAGACTTGAAAGAGAAACAAGAACAACTAGATGAACTAAAGAAAAGGTGGGAGGTCGAGCGAACCGCCCTAGACAAAGTTGGCGCACTCACAAAAGAAATTGACCAAACCCGCGGTGAAGTTGAGCGCGCTCAGCGCGAAGGCGATCTCGAGAAGGCTGCTCGATTGATGTATGGGCGAATGGCCGAGCTTGAGAAACAGCTTTCGAGCGCGCGCGAGTCAGCGAATGCAACTTCTGGCATGGTGCAAGAAGAGGTCGGCCCAGATGACATCGCACAGGTGGTTTCGGCCTGGACAGGAATCCCCGTAGGCAAATTGCTCGAGGGCGAATCGCAGAAGCTGCTTGATCTTGAAACTGTTTTGGGCGAACGGGTCGTGGGGCAACCTGAGCCAGTTCGAACGGTGTCTGATGCAATTAGGCGGGCACGCGCTGGTATCTCAGACCCAAATCGGCCAACCGGTTCTTTCTTGTTTTTAGGCCCGACCGGTGTTGGCAAGACCGAGTTGGCAAAGACCTTGGCTGAGTTCTTGTTTGATGACGAGCGAGCGATGGTGCGCATCGACATGAGTGAATACGGTGAAAAGCACAGCGTCTCTCGTCTGGTGGGGGCCCCGCCAGGTTATGTCGGCTACGACGAGGGCGGGCAGTTAACTGAAGCAGTACGTCGGCGCCCGTATAGCGTGATTTTGTTAGACGAAGTCGAAAAAGCGCACCCAGAAGTTTTCGACATTTTGTTGCAAGTCCTAGATGACGGACGGTTAACTGACGGGCAGGGGCGCACCGTTGATTTTCGTAACGTGATTTTGATTCTTACTTCGAACCTTGGCTCGCAATTCCTAGTAGACCAAGATCTCGACTGGGACAAAAAGACTGAAGCGGTGATGAACGTGGTGCGCAATACCTTTAGGCCGGAATTCTTGAATCGACTCGATGACACAGTGATGTTCCATCCGCTGGGTAAAGAGCAACTCAAAGAAATCGTTGACATACAACTCGACAATCTTGGTGCTCGACTCGCTAATAGTCGCCTCACTCTCGATGTGAGCAACGACGCGAAGGACTGGTTAGTCGATCACGGTTATGAGCCTGCTTATGGTGCTCGTCCGCTTCGACGCTTGATTCAAACCGCTGTTGGTGACCCACTAGCACGTGAACTACTAAGTGGTGAGGTGTCAGACGGCGACACGGTGAAAGTCACTTCTGCAGCAAATGGTGAGGGTTTATTGATTTCGGCGGGTCGCTAACTCAACTTTTACCTGCTGAGGTCACCTTTCTCAGGTAACGTGCTAAAGGTGTCGATTATTCGAGGCCGCTATTTCTTGCCGGCACTTAGCTTGGTGCTTCTTTTGGTTGTGGTGCTGATTGCTTCAGCCGTGGCGGCGCCGAAGGCTGATCCGATTCCATTAGATCGGCTGCCTGTCTTGATTACTAGCACGTCAGGCGATGGTCGCCTGCGCGACGTTCAAGTCGTCTCTGCGAACGTTGACAGAGATCGCTGGCTGACTGAACTACCCGTTGACCCCGGTGTTCTCTTGGCTAACAACCCAGCGGTAAGCGACTCAGGGTCGTTCATGTTGGTTCCTTCGCAGGGCAGAAGCCATGGCTTGTGGTTGACATCGGGTAAGAAAGCCAAATTGGTCGATATGTCGCATCTGGGTTGGCCAGCGGCTGTTGGTGTTGCTGATGCCTTCATCTGGCCGGTTGATCCCGCGGTTGGCGATGGCAGAGCTCAAGTCCAGTTTCTCTATTTTGATGCGGCTACTGGCACCAAGACGCCTTTGAGCGGTTCATTGATTGACGACGTCGAATGGGTCAGGGGTGCTGCGCTCTCACCCGATAAAAGGTGGTTGCTTGCGTTGGTTCAGCGGGCCAGTGCTCGGGGCAAGACTGACGCCGTCCTCATTGACTTAACGGGTTCGAATGCTGCTAGAACCATTTCAAGTAGTTCGAACAGGGCCGATCTAGTCGGGCCAGTTTCGTTTGCTCCAGATGGGTCGGTCGTAACTTTCGTGGTGGAAGAACCTGAAAACAAGGCAAAGAACGGCAAGAGGGTTTCGCAAGTCTTCTTCGACGTAAATGCAGCGTCTGAGTTGGCTCGATGGCCCGGCGCTTACTCGGCCAGTTGGTGGAACGGGCGCATTTGGGCTCTGCGCCCAGGTGAGAAGAAGAACACTGAGTTGATATCGGCGGTATCTCCTTCTGAAACTCCGAATGCGGTTAAGTCGCTAAAGCAAGATCTCGGCGATGTGCGCTTCATAAGTAATGCACCCTCAGAAATAAAAGACTGGCCCAAGAGTTTGGCGACTGTTTCATTTAAAGCCAACCCTTTGGTAGTTGCCCTGGGTGGCCTTGTCACATTCGAGGGGTCGGCGAATTCGCGAGAGGTGCCAACACATCCGGTAAATGCCACCACGGCTGGCTGGCTACAAAGCAAAGGTGCTGACGGCAAGTGGCAGAACTTGCGTTACGAGAATGAGGGACGGGTAACTATCGCCGTCAATGCCACCGGCGAGTACCGGTGGTGTTCTCGTATTGATTTTGTATTGCGCGACGAGTGCTCTAGCCCTGTGACGGTGACCCTCAACTAGCAGTTTGACCTTAATTGCGCTCACGTGTGTGACTCTGTGATGGTTTAGAGGTAATTGCGAACGGGTAATTGATGCCACGCTGAGAGTCACTTCAGTGTCTCACGGCTTCTTTGTGTCATGTGCGTCGGTGTCTCATGAGAAATCACTTAGCGAAAGGGATCTCTCATGGGCGTTCGAGTTGTTCTAGGCACGTGTGCTGTGGTGCTGCTGGCGAGTTTCTTGTCGACGCCAGCGAGTGCTAGCACGGTGGCGGTGCAAGTGACGTCTATTGAGTCAGTTGCCAACCCTGTGGTGGTCGGTGAAACTTTGACTTTGACGCTGGCTATCAATGTTCCTGTTGGCATGACGTGGTCTCCCACTGGCTCTGTCGCTGTTTACTGCCCCACCAGCGCCGTCACTATTTCCGGTGGCTTGTCTTCGTGCAGTTCTGGTGCTCTTAACGCAGTCTTTACTGGCGATTCCACGGCACTGACCCCTGGTGATCATGACGTCAATCTCGCCATAAGTGTTAGTTCAGAGCCCGCAGGCCTGACATTGGTTTCAATTTCCTTACCAAAGGCGTTCTCAACTTCAACCACGGCGGCTCTGCTTTACCGGCGCGGAGGTGCCTTCGGTTATCGAGGCAGCCTGGTGACGGTTTATCCCACTCCGAGCATGACTCTGGGCGACACCGAAGTTGTTGCGGCGCCGGTTGAGCCCGAACCTGACCCTGAACCAACGCCGACGCCAACTCCCGAGCCAGCACCTGCACCCGCGCCGATTGCTGATCCGGCACCTGCGCCGGCGCCAAGTCCTGTACCAGCACCTGCGCCACAAACGTCATCACCGGCGCTGCCAGAACCCGCCCCGCCGGTCAGCGAACCAACAACGCAAATTGAAAATGTTGGCCTCGCTGCTGAGCCAGCAAGCACCAGCGTTCGCTTCATTAAGTGGTCGACACCGATTTCTTGGCAATCAATCAACGGTTTCACCTTGCGAAACAGAATGCTTAAAAGCGTTCGACCCGGCGCCACCCTGCAGAGTGAACTCGTTGGTGAGCGAATAGCGATCCAATATCTTTCGGGCCCAAAGCAAGGTCGTTTTCATGTGTACGCCGACGACGTTCTGCTTAGCCGCATTAACGCTTATTCAGCGACCAACCCAGGTGACCTCAGAATTATCGAGTTGCCACTTGGCTCTTCAAACCTAACCAAAATCGTGCTAACCACGGTTGCGAGCAAAAATCGCGCAGCTACAACCTCTATTCGCTCGCTCAGAGTTATGACTCAGTCAAGCCCTAAATCAGAAAGTGAGAGCGCGGCTCGATAATCAAGGCCAGCTGATTCAACCGCCGCTCGCGCACCGCGGTCGACGATGACAGCAACCCCAACGACAGTGGCACCTGCGGCTCGCATTGCTTCAACTGCAGTGAGAACACTGCCGCCAGTCGTGGATGTGTCTTCAACCGCGACGACCCGCTTGCCTTTGACACTTGGCCCTTCAACTTGTTTTTGAAGGCCGTGAGTTTTTGCATTCTTGCGAACAATTGCCCCGCTCATTGGCAACCGGCCCCCCGCACTTGCGTGCACCATGGCACTGACTACTGGGTCGGCACCCAGGGTTAATCCGCCAGCCATCTCGGGTTGCCAGTCGGCAACTAGTTCACACATGACTTGCCCGATAAGTGGCGCAACTTCGACATCGAGAGTGACCCGCCTTAAGTCAACGTAAAAGTCGGCCTCTTGCCCAGATGAAAGTGTGACCTTTTCAAAAACGACTGCTTTTTCTTTGATCAAACCTGCGAGACGCTGTAGGTCATCTGACAACTGAGGTGAAGTGCTCATTGGCGGCAGCCTAAGGTCGCCGTTGTGTCTGAAGACGAGCGCGAAATAGGGGTGGGGCCGCTACCCAAACCGTGGCCTAACGACCAGCGGCTCGACCCGGAATTACTTGCCAATGGCGATCAAAGAAATGTCATCGATGCCTACAGATATTGGTCTGTTGAGGCGATCAAGACTGATCTCGATCTGCGTAGGCACTCATTTCATGTCGCGATTGAAAACTGGGTTAACGACAACAACATCGGGTCAGTGGTGAGAACGGCAAACGCCTTTTTAGCAAAAGAGGTTCATTTCATTGGTAGAAAACGATGGAACCGACGCGGTGCCATGGGAACAGAGCTCTATCAACATCTGCGACATCACGAAGGTCTATCGGAATTCCTAAGTTGGGTGCAAGAAACTGGTCTTGAAGTCATCGGCATAGATAACGCACTCGAGGCCACCCCGCTAGAAACAGCTGTACTGCCTAGGGACTGTGTTCTTCTGTTCGGTCAAGAAGGTGCTGGGTTAAGCGCACCCGCACAAGAGATTTGCACCGCCGTTCTCTCAATTGCGCAATTTGGTTCGACACGTTCAATCAATGCGGGTGCTGCTGCTGCAATCGCGATGCACACATGGGTGCGTGAACATGGTCTATGACGTCGTAGTAGTTGGCGGCGGCATAACTGCTGCTTCTTTTGTTTCACGGTTAAACGCTCTTAAGCCAGAGCTAAAAATTTTGGTGCTGGATAAAGCGATGCGCCCAGGCGGTCGATTAGGCGCTCGAACACTAGATCTATCTACTGGTGTTCACGAAGTCGACATTGGGGCCGCGTACTTAACCGCCTCGAGTGAAGAGTTTCGAACTCAAGTCGCTCAGTGGTTAAGTCGTGGCCTACTGCGCGAATGGACCGAATCGCTTTGGGTATTTGACGGTGCCAAGCGAAGTGAATCAGCTAAGGGGCCCATGCGATATGCGGCTAAAGACGGGCTTCGAAGTTTGGTCGCTGATTATTTTTCTAAGTTTGCTGCAGACTCCCCCGGAAGGATTGAATATCGGCTTCAAACGGCGATAAAAAGTTTGGACGCGCTTGAAGGCTTCGGTGCGCAAGCCATGGTTTTTGCGTGCCCGGTTCAGCAAGCACTTCGCGTCATTGATACCGCCCAGCCGCCTCGCATTTCACACCAACAGCGAGCAGAACTTGAGCAGTTTAAGTCGAAGCCGGTCATTGCCGCTTGGGCGTCATTTGCAGAAGTTAGTTGGCCTGACTTTCGTGCAGCGTTCGTGAATCAGAACAAGACCCTTTCGCTAATCGCAGACGACGGATCTCGTCGCGGCGATGGCGCCCCCGTCCTAGTTGTTCATAGCTCTCATGAATTCGCCGAAGAACATCAAATTGCAGAGGGCACCGCGCTTGAGCTAATAGGCGAAGCCCTAAAGCTTTTAGACGTTCGCGCCGAACCAATCATCATTGGTCAACACAGATGGGGGTTAGCGCAACCAAGCACCACAAGTGACTCGCCGTTTTGGTTTGACGATCATCGCCTGGCGATTTGCGGCGACGAGTGGGGTGGCCCGAGCAAAGTAGAAACAGCCTGGCTATCTGGTGCTCGATTAGCGGATTTCATCGCGCAATCTAAATTCGCCTAGCGAGTAATCTTTGACCAGTGCCCGCAGTCGTGATTGTCGGCGCCCAATGGGGCGATGAAGGTAAGGGCAAAGTCACCGATCTAATTGGTGAATCTGTTGACTTCGTAGTTCGTTATCAGGGCGGCAACAACGCAGGGCACACCGTGGTTGTAAATACCCCGTCTGGTGAAGACAAATATGCGTTGCACCTTTTACCGACCGGCATTCTTTCGCCGAACGTGACGCCGGTTATTGGCAACGGAGTAGTAGTTGACCCGAGAGTGCTTTTGGAAGAAATCGCCGGTCTTAACGAGCGAGGTGTAGATACCTCGCGTTTGCTGCTAAGTGCTGACGCTCACTTGATAGCGCCTTACCACGTTGAACTAGATAAGACGATCGAGCGCTTTCTGGGTAATTCAAAGATCGGCACAACCGGTAGGGGTATTGGCCCCGCGTATTCAGACAAGGTGGGCCGAGTTGGTTTGCGAATTCAAGATCTCTATGACCCCTCGATTCTTTTGCAGAAAATCGAGAGCTCACTGCAAGTTAAAAATGAGCTGTTGACAAAGGTTTATAACCGAAGAAGTTTTGATGCGAAGACTGTGGCAGACGAACTTCTTGCTTACGCCGAGCCCTTGAAGCCTTATTTAGCTGATACGTCAAAGATATTGAACGACGCACTTGATGAAAACAAGGTGGTGGTGCTCGAAGGCGGCCAAGGCACTTTGTTAGATGTTGATCACGGCACTTACCCGTTCGTCACGTCTTCGAATCCGACGGCTGGTGGTGCGTGTATTGGTTCAGGCATAGGCCCAACTCGAATTTCTTCAGTGGTCGGTATCGCCAAGGCCTACGTGACGCGTGTGGGGCAGGGGCCCTTCCCCACCGAACTAGATGACGAAATTGGTCAGCGGATTCGAGAAATCGGTGCAGAGCGCGGCACGACCACCGGGCGTGATCGCCGAACTGGCTGGTACGACGCGGTAATCGCGAGATATGCAAGCCGCATCAATGGGTTGACCGACTTGGTGCTGACAAAACTCGATGTGCTTACCGGCTTTGATCAAATTGGCGTGGCAGTGGCTTACGAGATAGACGGACGCAAAGTCTCTGATATGCCTATAACGCAAACTGAGTTTCATCACGCTAAACCGATTTATGAGTACTTACCAGGTTGGCAACAAGATATTTCAGGTGCTAGGTCTCTAAGCGACTTGCCTGAGAACGCGAGAAACTATGTGCGATTTCTTGAAGAGATCTCGAACGTGCGAATTAGCGCAATCGGGGTGGGGCCTGCTCGCGATTCAATAATTCGGATTAATTCGTTTAGTTGAAAGTCGTGGTGGTGGGTTCTGGCGCCCGCGAGCACGCCTTAATTAAGAAGTTCAAGTCTGAATCAGAGGTATCTGAAGTCTTTGCAGTTGGTGAAAACGCAGGCATTGCTGCCGATGCAGAGGTTCTTGCTAGCGACTTCACCAATATAAAAGAAACAGTCATCTCGATTTCAAAAGCGCGACCTGACCTTGTGGTGGTAGGGCCAGAAGCTCCGCTAGTAGCAGGTTTAGTAGACAGCCTCGCCAACGCAGGTGTTCGCACGTTTGGCCCATCGGCAAAAGCGGCAGAACTTGAATCTAGTAAGGCGTTTGCAAAGTCGGTAATGCACTCTGCTGGTGTCGCTACAGCTCTAGCGAGTAGATGCACAGATCTTGATGAAGCCAAGCAAGCACTTCTTACGCGCAAACCCCCGTACGTCGTCAAAGATGACGCGCTGGCATCAGGTAAAGGTGTAGTCGTGACAGAAGATGAAAGGCAAGCGTTGGCTCACGCAAAAGAGGTTCTGCTTGGTTCAGGCTGTGTCTTGGTAGAAGATTTTCTACCCGGCAAAGAAGCGTCGTTGTTTTTTATTTGCGACGGCGAGAGTGCGTTGCCTTTGATACCAGCAAGAGACCACAAGCGATTACTCGACGGTGATCTTGGCCCGAACACCGGCGGGATGGGTGCCTATGCACCACTACCTGATTTCACCAGCGCCGATGCGTCTCGGCTTATCGAAGAGGTTGCTCACCCAATTTTGGGTGAGATGAATAAGCGAGGGGTTGCCTTTAAGGGGTTGCTCTATGCCGGGCTGATGTTGGACGGGGGCTCAGCGCGCATCGTTGAGTTCAATGTGCGCTTTGGCGACCCTGAGACTCAGTCAGTCTTGCCCCTGATGAGCTCGTCACTGGCGAACTTGTTAGTTGCAGCTGCAGATGGCGATTTGACTTCTGTTAACGCACCGCAATGGTCAGACGCTGCTGCTGTCACCGTGGTTTTGGCCGCAGATGGTTACCCAAGTTCACCTAAAGCCGGTGCCCAAATCTCTGGACTCGTCGAGGCCGCAACCGTGCCCAATGTCATCGTCACCCATGCTGGCACGACAAATGTGAATGCACCCAGGGTCAATGGCGGTCGCGTCCTTTCGATCACTGCCACAGGTGAGAGTGCTGAGCGCGCACGTGATAGCGCATATCGCGCGGTGTCGAAGATCAAATTTGAAGGAATGCAATATCGAGGCGATATCGCCAAGGTATGAAGGTTCAAGTGAGTAAATCGACTGAGACAATCGCGCAGTGACGACACCTAATCTGCTAGCAGAGCGTTATGCGTCAGATGAAATGAAATCCATTTGGTCACCTGAAAACTTGGTGCGTACCGAGCGAGATTTTTGGCTCGCGGTACTAAAAGCCCAAAAAGCTGCAGGTCTTTCGGTATCGGAATCTTCAATCAGTGCTTACGAAAACCAAATTGATCAGATTGATCTAGAAAGTATTCGCCACCGTGAGCTAGTGACCAAGCACGACGTGAAAGCCCGAATCGAAGAGTTCAACGCTCTGGCCGGGCAGCAGTTGATTCATTTGGGCTTGACTTCGCGAGATGTAACAGAAAATGTTGAGCAGATTCTTATCAGAGAGTCTTGCCAGTTAGTTGCCAAAAAATCAGTCGCCTTATTGGCGAGGTGGGCTGAGTTTGGCATGAGGTATTCGAAGTTTCCAGTGGTAGCGCGAACTCATAACGTTCCTGCTCAAGTTACGACCCTTGGTAAGCGATTTGCAACCTGGGGTGAAGAACTGCTCTACGCGTACTTGCGAATGCAAGATGTAATGGCTTCGTACCCGCTACGAGGGGTCACTGGTGCTGTCGGAACCGGCAACGATCTAGAAGCAGTGCTCGGTAGCAAATCGAACAAGTACCAAACGTTTCAAGGCGAGATTCGTGATCACTTACACACCGACAAGTTCATGTCTTCTACCGGGCAGATCTACCCGCGATCCCTGGATTTCTTTGTTGTTTCAACACTGTCTTTGGTAGCGGCAGCACCCTCATCGTTTGCAACCACCATCAGGCTTTTGGCAGGTGACGGCTTGGTCTCAGAGGGTTTTGGCCAAGGTCAGGTTGGTTCTTCCGCGATGCCGCACAAGATGAATGCAAGATCTTGCGAGCGCATCAATGGCTTGAATGTCGTGTTAAAGGGGTTTCTGTCGATGTTTACTAGCTTGACTGGTTCTCAGTGGTACGAAGGTGATGTCAGTTGTTCTGTGGTCAGAAGAATTGCTCTGCCGAATTCTTTCTATGCGATTGATGGGCTACTTGATACGACCATTCGAGTAAGCGATGACCTATCGATTTACGAAGAAGCTTTTTCTGCTGAGTTGGCGAGCGAACTGCCTCTGTTGGCAAGCGGCCAAATCATGGCTGCGGCGGTAAAAGCTGGGGTTGGGCGCGAAGATGCGCACTGGATCATTGGTGAACAGGCGCGAAACTTGCTTGCGGCTCGACGCGAGGGCGAGCCATTTTCGCTAGCCCATGCCCTTGCGAAAGAAGCTCGGCTGGGCTTGAGTGAATCTGCGATTAGCGAGATCATCGAAACGACTGGTGACACGTTAGGCCAGTCGGTTGACCAAGTTGCTGAAGTTGTTGAAGCAGTAGCTGCTTTGATTGCATTGAACCCTTCTTGGGCGAAGTACCGACCAGGTAAGAGCGTTTAGTTCTCTTGGTAACCACTTTGGCGGCCCACAAACCCATTTATCAAGGCAAAGTTCGCGACGTCTATGACTTTGGTGAAGACAAACTTTTGTTGATCACAACTGACCGAGTGTCGGCGTTCGATTGGGTTTTGCCAACTGAGATACCTGACAAGGGCAAGGTATTAACACAGTTAAGCATCTGGTGGTTTGAAAATCTCGCTGACCTCGTCCCGAACCATCTTCTTGACGAAGAAGTTCCCAGTGAAGTTTCGGGTCGAGCAATGGTCGTTAAGAAGTTAAGAATGTTGCCGGTAGAAGCCGTAGTTCGTGGGTTTCTCACGGGCTCAGGTCTACTTGATTATCAACGTAATGGTTCGGTAAGTGGCCACCGTCTGCCTGGCGGCCTATACGACGGTGATCGATTGCCTGAGCCGATATTTACCCCTGCAACCAAAGCACCTAAAGGTGAGCACGACGTGACGATTGATTTAGACGAGACTGCCCGAAGAATTGGTGAAGCACAAGCTAAAGAACTCGCTGATTTATCTATCGCCATTTATCAGCGTGCGAATGAAATTTGTAAAGAAGTTGGTTTCGTGGTCGCTGATACCAAGTTTGAATTTGGCACTGACCCCTTGACGGGTAGTCAGCTGGTGCTAGGTGATGAGGTTCTTACCCCCGACTCGTCTCGCTATTGGTCGATTGCTCAGACTCAAACGGCGGGCCGACCCGAACCATTTGACAAACAACTCGTGCGCGATTGGCTGCTTTCGCCAGACTCAGGTTGGGACAAGAACTCGAATCTGGCACCCCCACCGTTGCCGACCGAAGTAGTTGAGAAAACTCGAGAGCGCTATCTCGAGGTCTACCGTCGTCTAACTGGTAAGGATCTGTAATGGCTTGGCTCATTACCGGTGGGGCTGGGTATATCGGCTCACATGTAGTTAGCGACTTTCAAGGTGCAGGCCTAAGTGTGGTTGTGCTTGATGATCTTTCGTCAGGGCTAGCTAAACGGGTGCCAAAAGATGTTCCGTTGGTGAAACTCGATATTCGAAATACCGATGAGGTCGCAAAGGTGATGCGTGAGAACTCAATTCAAGGCGTCGTTCACTTGGCGGCGAAGAAGGCCGTTGGTGAATCCGTTGAGCAGCCACTTATGTATTACGACCAAAACGTCGGCGGGGTCATTTCTTTATTGACCGCCATGGCCGAGGCAAATGTTTATAACTTGGTTTATTCGTCGAGTGCGGCTGTTTACGGTTCACCCGGGGTAGCGCACGTGAACGAGGCGTCACCGAATCGGCCTGAGTCCCCTTATGGCGAGACCAAGTTGATCGGTGAGTGGCTGATCAAGGCGCAAGCTGCTGCCACTGAATTGAAGGCAGTAAGTCTTCGTTATTTCAACGTGGTTGGCGCGGGTGATGAGACTCTTGGTGATACCAGTGTTAATAACTTGGTACCTCTTATTTTTTCAGCATTAGAGAATGCGAGCGCCCCCAAAGTCTTTGGCGATGACTACCCAACAGCAGATGGCACTTGTATTCGTGACTACATCGACGTTCGCGATTTGTCAGGAGCGCACGTGAGGGCGATGCAATGGCTTGAAAATTCAGCTACTGATTACGAGGTTTTCAATGTCGGTCGTGGCGTTGGGGTAAGCGTGAAAGAAATGATGCAAGTCGCTCGAAAGGCGACGAATATCGAATTCGAATATGAGGTCGTGGGCCGTCGCCCCGGTGATCCGGCTCAACTTGTTGGGCAAGTAGAGAACGCGCATCGTGATTTGAAGTGGCAGGCAAAGTTCGGGGTTGACGAGATGGTCACCTCTGCCTGGCAAGCATGGCGAGCCGCTCATGACTGAGCGCGTCACCGTGCAGGTGTGGCTCAAAGAGGCAGTGCTAGACCCGCAAGGGCAGGCTGTTCAAAAAGCGCTTACTCGTGAAGGCCTGCCGGGGGTCAAATCAGTTCGTCAGGGCAAGGCGTTCTTCATCGAATTTGAAGACGAGAGCGGCAAAAGCCAAGAGGATCTCAATCAGTTGATCGAAAAGTTAGCTCGCGACTTGCTTTCTAACCCGGTTATCGAAGATTTTCAGGTGATTTGGCCGAGTGAACCCGATGCACGAGTTATCGACTATCTAGAAGGTGATGCTTGACCCGCGTCGGTGTGGTTACCTTCCCAGGCAGCTTGGACGACGTGGACGCGGCTCGAGCCGTTAGCAAGGCGGGGGGTGAGCCCGTTTCTCTTTGGCATGACGATGCCGATATAAAAGCCGTCGATGCCGTGATTTTGCCCGGCGGGTTTTCGTTTGGCGACTATTTGCGCGCTGGTGCTATCGCGAGCCTTTCACCAGTAGTTGAAACAGTTGTCAAAGAAGCAGCTGCAGGGCTGCCAGTCTTAGGCATATGTAATGGGTTTCAGATTTTGTGTGAAGTTGGTTTGTTACCAGGTGCGCTAACACGAAATGCCGGGTTGCGGTTCGTATGTCGTGATCAGCGGCTAAGAGTTGAAGATGTGAACAGCCCTTGGCTGCGTAACTACTACGTCGGGCAAGAGCTTGTTATTCCGGTCAAAAATGGTGAAGGCTGTTACCAAATTTCGAAAGATGAATTATCCGAGTTAGAAAGAAGCGGCATGGTGTTTTTGCGATATATCGAGGAGAACCCGAACGGGTCGCTGGCAGATGTCGCCGGCGTTCGCAACGCTCAAGGCAATGTGCTCGGGCTAATGCCCCACCCAGAGCACGCGATAGATGTGTTGACGGGCCCGTCTACTGACGGGCTGGGCTTCTTTAGCAGCATTGTTGATTCTCTAGTTAAGGCAGGCTGAACGAGCTGGTCTTGAAATTCGACACCGTCGCTGATGCTCTGCGCAACTCGAATACCCCACAACCTTTTTCTGAGCTTGGTTTAAAGCCAGACGAGTACGAACGAATCAAATCGATCCTGGGTAGGCGCCCCACGAGCGCCGAACTGGCCATGTACAGCGTCATGTGGTCGGAACACTGTTCGTACAAAAGTAGCAAGGTTCATTTACGTAAGTTCGGTGAAATCAAGACTTCGAAAAATGTCCTCGCAGGAATTGGCGAAAATGCTGGTGTCATAGATATTGGTGACGGCTGGGCGGCGACTTTCAAGGTCGAATCGCATAACCACCCGTCCTACATAGAGCCGTATCAAGGTGCTGCTACTGGTGTCGGCGGAATAGTTCGAGACATCGTCGCTATGGGTGCTCGCCCTGTGGCGGTGATGGATTCGCTGCGATTTGGCCCGCCTGATTCTGCGGATGTTCAGCGGGTAATTAGTGGGGTGGTAGCTGGCATCGGTGGTTACGGAAACTGCCTAGGGCTGCCAAACATTGGTGGCGAAACAAAAATTCATGCCAGCTATGAGAAGAACCCGTTAGTTAACGCGTTATGTGTAGGCGTCATGCGTCATGAGGATGTGCATTTTTCTAAAGCAACTGGCGAAGGCAACCTCGTTGTTCTCTACGGCGCAAGTACTGGTGGCGACGGTATTGGTGGGGTATCGATTCTGGCTTCGGAGGTTTTTGATGAAACTAAGTCGGCTAAAAGGCCAAGTGTTCAAGTGGGTGACCCGTTTACTGAAAAGTTACTCATAGAAGCCACGATGGAGATGTTTGCCAGCGGCTTAGTCGAGGGAATTCAAGACTTAGGCGGTGCTGGGCTGTCTTGCGCAACCAGCGAATTAGCGAGCAACGGTGGGGCTGGCATGAGAGTTCGCCTCGAAGAAGTACCCCTTCGAGACAGCGATTTGTCAGTCGAAGAGATCTTGATGAGTGAGTCTCAAGAACGTATGTGCGCGATTGTTCGTCCAGAAAATCTCGAGCAAGTGATGAAGGTTTGCGAAAAATGGGGCCTGAAAGCATCGGTAATCGGCGAGATCACGGGTGAAAAGAACTTGGTAATTACCTGGAACTACCAAGAGATCGTCAATGTGCCACCTCGAACCGTGGCCCACGAAGGGCCTGAGTATCAAAGGCCATTTGTCATGCCGATTAGCAATTCGAAGGGCCACACCCCGTGCACCGGGGCTGATTTTGGTCTTAAGTCTGAAAATTTGAAAGAGGCAATTCTTCGGGTTATGTCCGGCACCGAGGTTGCGGACTTTTCTGCGATAACCGATCAGTACGACAGGTACGTACGGGGTCAGACGGTACTTAGCGCAAATGCTGACGCGGGCCTTGTTCGAGTAAGCGACGACTCGACTAAAGGTTTGGCCGTTTCGCTCGACGGAAACGGTCGAATCTGTGCGATCGATGCTGACTTAGGCACTCAGTGGTCGGTCTTAGAGGCCTGTCGCAACGTCGCTGCAGTTGGTGCGATACCTCAGGCGCTGACGAACTGTCTGAACTTCGGCTCTCCGGAAGATCCAGAAGTTATGGGTCAGTTTGTGGCTGCGACCAACGGTCTTGCGACGGCGGCGACTGCGCTCGATTTGCCCGTGACGGGTGGCAACGTCAGCTTCTACAACCAGACAGGTGAGACAGCAATTGTGCCGACCCCAGTAATTGGGGCCCTTGGTGTGATCGATGACGTTCATCAGCACGCAAGTAGCGAGCACCTAGACGTGGGTGACGTGATTTACGTAGTCGGTGAACTCTTAGAAGATCTTTCGGGCTCGCTTCTTTTAGAAACCATGGGGTTAAGCGAGAGCACCATGTCATTGCCTGAGATCAGTTACGAAAATGAGGCGCGACTCATCACCGTGTTACCCGCTCTTATCAGTGAAGGGTTGATTCGGGCGACGCACGATATTTCTGATGGTGGCTTGGTGACTGCACTTGTTGAAATGGTGCGTGGGCACAGATCTCAGGCTTTAAGTGTTGTGCCCGATGACGACGTAGAACCATTTGTGTGGGCCTTTGCAGAGTTTGGCGGCAGAGTGGTGTGTGTTGTTAAAGGGCAATCAGTGGCACGTTTTGAAAAAGTCGCAGACGAGAGAAAACTCACTTATCGTCGAATTGGTGACGTTATTTCTTCAAATTATGCAGAGCAAGCCTTAGAAATCAGAGGTTTTTGCCAATTTACTCATGAAGAATTAATTATTGCGTTTCAAAAGGGCATGTTGCTTAAGCACTAGTCTCTTTAGTCATGCGAGCAAGCCGGTCAAAACCACATTCGTTATCAAGGGTCGCAGTGCTGATTGCTGGCTTGGGCTTAGTTCTGGCGTCGTGTGGTCAAGCAGATACTGCGAGTGACCAAGAACTTGCTACCAGCCCAGACACGGCTTTTGCTTGGCCAGGCCCGCTGAGTGACACCGGTGGCACGTTAACGATTGCAGCACCCCCTGGTTATGCCGAACGTGGGGCTACCAAGCCACAAGTTAATTGGGTAACCCCTTTTGAAGAAGCAACTGGTTGCAAAGTAAACGTCGTGACTTTCAGTCGTGCTGAGCAAGGGATTCAATTCATCAAAGACGGCGGCTACGACGTAATCGGTGTACCAAGCGAGGCGACCGGCAAATTGGTCGCGAGTGGGTCGATGCAACCAATAAACACCGACTTGCTAACGCACTACGCCGAGATCGTGCCTGCACTAAAGAAAGCGCCTTGGAACACGTTTGATTCAGTTACTTACGGTGTTTCTGACGGCCGAGGGGCCAACTTGCTGCAGTATCACTCGAAAGTATTCAAAACCCCGCCTAAGTCTTGGTCGGTGCTCTGGGATCCTCAAACCCAGTACGCAGGCCGAATTTCAATTTTGGACACCCCCATGCACTTTGCTGATGCAGCCGTCTATTTGATGAAGTCCAACCCCGAACTTGGCATTACCGACCCGTACGCCTTGGATGCTGATCAGTTCGCTTTCGTAAGAGATTTAGTGCTTCAGCAAAAAACCGCTGTGGGTGAGTACTGGGCTGATTACGCAGCGCAGTTAGAACAGTTCAAGCAGAAGAACATGGTGGTAGGCGACGGCTGGCAAGTAACCCAAAACCTGGCAAGAGCGAGAGACATTCCAGTAGCCGTAACAAAGCCCGATGAGGGGACTACCGGTTGGTCACTTACTTGGATGATCCCTGCCACTGCCGCATCGCCTAATTGCGCCTACAAATGGATCGATTGGGTGCTCACACCAGAAACCAATGCGCAGTTGGCCGAATGGGTGGGTCAGGCGCCAGCAAACCTAAACGCGTGCATTCTCACTGACGACCCAGCGCACTGCCAGACCTATAAAGCGCGCGACGCATCTTTTTGGAAAGACGTCTACGTGTGGCGCACCCCAGACAGCGCGTGCCTGGACGGGCGAACCGAAGTTGAATGCGTCCCCTACGACGAATGGAACAGAAATTGGTACGCATTGCGAGCCGCGGGGTAGCGACCACCGCAATTAACCTTTAGCAGTGCCAGCCCAAGACGCTTGTGGAGTTTTCGGGGTGTGGGCGCCCGGTGAACAAGTTTCGAAACTTTCGTATTTTGGTTTGTACGCACTTCAACATCGTGGGCAAGAATCCGCTGGCATAGCAGTCAGCGATGGCTCACGAATTCTGGTTTACCGCGAGATGGGTCTGGTCGCACAGGTCTTCAATGAATCGACTCTTGAAAGTCTGCGAGGCCACATTGCTATAGGCCACACCCGCTACTCCACCACTGGCAATAGCAACTGGGAAAACGCTCAGCCAACGTTTCGCACTACCGCGTCAGGGCATATCGCCCTTGCACATAATGGAAATCTCGTAAACACAGCCGAGCTGATCAAATCGATCAAGAACGATGCTGCCAACCGCGGTGAATTACTTTCATCCGACGACGAGATTATTCGTGCAGGGGTAAGTGATACCGAAGTCATAACGAGCCTGTTGGCGTCGTCACCTGATTTACCCATTGAAAGCATCGCATTAGAGATATTGCCAAAACTCGAGGGTGCGTTCTCGCTTGTATTCATGGACGAACAAACTTTGTTCGCAGCCCGAGACCGACATGGCATTCGCCCGCTGGTGCTGGGACGGCTTGAAAGTGGCTGGGTGGTGGCTAGTGAGACAGCCGCCCTAGACATCATCGGTGCAAGTTACGTTCGAGAGGTCGACCCAGGTGAATTGATTGCAATCGATGAACACGGCTTGCGTAGTTCACGTTTTGCCGAAGCTTCACAGCGAACCTGCGTTTTCGAATATGTCTATTTGGCCCGGCCCGACACATTGATTAGCGGCAAGAATGTCAATGCTGCCAGGGTCGAGGTTGGTAAGACCTTGGCGCGAGAAGCACCAGCCTTAGCTGACTTGGTGATCCCTGTGCCTGAGTCGGGCACCCCTGCGGCCATTGGTTACGCAACCGAATCTGGCATTCCGTTCGCGCAAGGTTTAGTCAAGAACTCTTACGTAGGGCGAACCTTTATCGAGCCCTCGCAATCAATTAGGCAAATAGGGATCCGACTTAAGTTGAATCCTTTGCGCGAAATCATTGCGAGCAAGAGCCTGGTGGTGGTTGACGATTCAATCGTTCGCGGTAATACCCAACGGGCAATCGTGCGTATGCTGAGAGAAGCTGGTGCCACGCAGGTGCACGTGCGAATTGCTAGCCCACCCGTCCAATGGCCATGTTTTCTAGGTGTTGACTTTGCGACTAAGAGTCAGTTGATTGCCGCCGGGTTAGACATATCAGAGATCAAGCAGGCAATTGGTGCCGATTCTTTGGCGTACGTGTCTATGGAGGGGCTAGTTAGCTCGACGAACCTGCCCAAGCAAAAGCTATGTCGAGCATGTTTTGATGGTGATTACCCGGTCGACCCGCCTGAAGCGCTCATGCACGAAAGCCCATTACTCGAACTAGAGGTGTTGACCCCGGTTCATCATGAATGACTTGAGCGGCACTTACGCCCAAGCTGGCGTCGACGTAGCTGCAGGTGATCGCGCGGTCGAGCTCTTGAAGCAGAAACTCCAAGTGACATATGGCGAAAAAGTGATTGGTGGCTTGGGCGGTTTCGCTGCGGTCTATGACGCAGAAGCGCTGCGCGACATGCGTTCCCCACTCTTGGTGACAGCAACGGACGGGGTCGGCACCAAAACTGAAGTTGCGCGCATGTTGGGTGAGTACGAAACGATTGGGCTAGATCTCGTCGCGATGATCGCAGATGACGTGGTGACTACCGGGGCAAAGCCGTTGTTCATGACTGACTATCTAGCTGTTGGCAAGGTTCGCCCAGACGTGGTGGCTGCAATCGTTTCTGGCATACAAGCAGGCTGTGCTCAAATTGACTGCTTATTGGTTGGCGGTGAAACTGCAGAACACCCAGGGCTTATGGGTGTTGACGCTTTTGATCTGGCGGGGGCCATGACGGCTGTTGTCGAGCGTGACGAATTATTGGGCCCAAACAGAGTGCAAGCAGGCGATGCACTAATTGCGATTGGTTCTAGCGGAATTCATGCCAATGGCATGTCACTTGCACGGTACGTGGTCTTTGAAAAATGTGGGTGGTCGGTAAATGACGTTTGGCCCGGGCTCAATGAGACTGTTGGTGAAGTCTTGATAACCCCGACACTGATATATGCCGGTGGGTTGTTGAGCCTCTTGCAGGCGCACCCTGGTGCGGTTCATGCAATGGCGCACATCACAGGCGGGGGCTTTGCGGCCAACTTGGTGCGTGCCTTACCACCCGGTGTGAAAGCGGTGGCAGATCGCAATACCTGGTCATTGCCGCCGGTGTTTAAGTCACTTGCTGAACTCGGGGCTATCTTGCAATCAGAGATGGAGAAAACTTTCAATCAAGGTGTTGGCATGGTCTTGGTTGTTTCGCAAGATGCGGCAGACCCCGTCGAACAATTTCTGATCAGTGCTGGCTTTAGGGCGTGGCAAGTAGGCGTAGTGCAGGCAGCAGATGGCAAAGGTGCAACTGCTGGGCCAAGTATTGAGCTAGTAGGTAATTACCGCTCTTAGCGAAAGTCCTCTTCGTCTTCTAGGTCGTCGTCTTCAAAAATATCGTCATCTTCGAAGTCGTCATCTTCTAGTTCGTCATCGTCGAGCAAGTCATCATCATTAGGGTCTGCCTCGTCGCTCATATCTTCGCCTCTCAACTCAGCCTGTAAGGCATCAAAATCAGTTGATGGCGTAGGAGAATACTTCAGACGTCTTGCGACTTTGGCGTGCTTAGCTTTGGACTTACCGCGACCCATCGATCAGCGTTCCTCGCGAAACTCCACGTGCTTGCGTGCTACCGGGTCGTACTTCTTGATGGTCATGCGGTCGGGGTCGTTGCGGCGGTTCTTGCGAGTGACGTAGGTGTAGCCAGTGCCCGCGGTCGATCGAAGTTTGATGATGGGTCGGTTCTCTTGGCGGGCCATTTAGATCTTGACCCCCTTGGCTTTCAGTTCGGCGACAACTGAATCGATGCCGCGCTTGTCGATGACCTTCAAACCTTTGGTGCTAACGGTCAAAGTAATGGTTCGTTTCAAACTGGGCACGTAGAACTTGCGTTTTTGAATGTTCGGGTCGAAGCGTCGCTTGGTACGTCGGTGCGAGTGAGAGATGTTGTGCCCAAAGCCCCGCTTGGTGCCGGTGACCTGACATACCGCGCTCATGTGCTCGAATTTTACCTTTCGTTGTTTCTAGCTGAAAACCTGCGGCTCGGCTACGAGTTCTCGTGGCCAGGGCCGGGATCGAACCGGCGACCTTCCGCTTTTCAGGCGGACGCTCGTACCAACTGAGCTACCTGGCCCGACTACCCGCGACCCCGACGGGACTTGAACCCGCGACCTTCGCCGTGACAGGGCGACGCGCTAACCAACTGCGCTACGGGGCCTCGTTTACTGCGTACCCCCGACGGGATTCGAACCCGCGTTACCGCCTTGAAAGGGCAGCGTCCTAGGCCGCTGGACGACAGGGGCCGACCCGTCATGGTCTGACCCGACGGCCAGACCGTCGGAGCATGACGAGCATACGGCAGGTGCTTTTCGGCAACCAGCACACTGTGCCAGCGCATCTTGCCAGCAGACTGTGGTGGTGCGAATAGCAGTTGGTTCAGATCACGCTGGTTTTCCACTCAAGACCAAGTTGGCCGAGTGGCTAGCTGCCCAAGGCCATCAGGTGGTCGACGTTGGTACGCAATCTGACGAACGAGTTGATTATCCCAGTTTCGGTTTTGACGTCGCACACCGAGTGGTGGCCGGTGAAGTAGAGCGCGGGGTGGTCGTGTGCGGCAGCGGGCAGGGCATTTGTATGGCGGTTAATCGGGTACCGGGTGCGCGTGGGGCGATCATTCGTGACGAGGCCGACTCACTCGCCACGCGACAGCACAATGACGCGAACGTGGCGTGCTTTGGTGCTCGAGTCACGCCGACTGAAGACGCGATTGCTGCGCTGAATGTGTTCTTGACTACAGATTTTGACGGGGGCAGGCACATGGCTCGAATCGAGCAGCTTGACCGCACTGCCGGTGACGCCTGACATCTAGAGTGTCACTTTGCGTCGGGCCGCTAGCTCAATTGGCAGAGCAACGGACTTTTAATCCGTGGGTTCGGGGTTCGATCCCCCGGCGGCCCACTCGTGAAAAGAATTGCAAGCCTCGTGGTTGAGCCATCGTGACTGAGCCATCATGACTGAACCTCGCATTTACGACCCCGACGAAATCGAGTTACTGCTGCGCGCCGGGCGCCTCGCACTTGAGACCGAATCAAGTACGGACGGGGCAGAGCGCATCGTCGCCTACTTGGCTCGCGCATTTGATACCGGGCCGGTGCAGGTCGCGGCAACTCCAACTTCGTTAACGATCGCGCTTGGGCCCATCGGTGATCAACAAGTACAGGTAATTCGCGCCAAACCCGGATCACTCAACTTAGGTGGCAGTTCAGGTCTGGACGAGGTCGTTCGCAAATCCCTAAGCGGCAAGTTCACTGCTGGTGAAGCACTAGATGAAGTGATAGCGCTCGAACAGCCACCTTCGGCCAGGCGCAGATTGTTGTCAGTGCCAGCTTGGGGTGTGGCAGCAGCTGCCATCACTGTGTTAATCGGTGGTCGAGGTTTTGACGCGGTGCTGGCATTGTTGACGGGTTTTGTCGTCGGTGGAGTGATGTGGTGGGTCGGGCGAAACCCCAGGGCAGCTCGAGTGTTAGCACCGGTTGTTGCTTTCTTAGGCGCCTTCGCCGCGGTTGCATTTGCGCACGTGCTCTTTGCTGCTTTCGGGTGGGAGACGGCTCCCGTGCGCGCGACAGTCGCCTCGTTATTGTTGTTAATCCCTGCGTTTTCGTTGGTTGTTGCGGTTGAAGAGTTGGCGTTGGGGCACTTGCTTGCTGGTTCATCTCGAATGTTTGGTGCGGTGCTGGTGATCTTTGGTGTGGTGTTGGGCGCTTCGCTTGGGCGCCAAGTTGGACGGTCATTACTTGGGCCTTTACCTGCAGGTGCGGTTCTGCCATTGCCCGTTTGGGCGTTCGTCATCGCGGCTGCGATAGCTGGTGCTGCGTTTTCAGTCGGGCTGGGGTTACGTGGAGTTGCTGTTGTCGTGGTGGCTCTAGCCGTGATGTTGATGGCTACTTTGGCGCGCGGCATGCAATTGGCTTTTCAGGGGCGCATCAGTGACGTTGCAGCACCACTATTGGCGACGTTCGTGTCTGCCTTCATCTTGGGGCTGGTCGGCGCCTTTGTCGCCAGGTATACGACTATTTCTGCTTTGGTGATCATCGTGCCCTCTTCGTTCATGCTGATACCTGGCGCACTTGGGTTTGGCGCCTTTCAAAGCTTGTTTGCCCAACAAACCCAAGATGGTGTTGCCACCCTGATCACTGCACTAGCCACTATTGCCGCGCTGGTCTACGGCCTATTAGTGGCCACCGCAATTACCCCCCGCCCCTTCGCCCAGTACTTGTCTGTGAAAGTAAACATTCGTGACTAGAACTCCGACTAATCCAGTTGGAAGGGCTGCACGCGCACTAGTTGCTGCCGTTTCAGATCAGCCCTGGTGGCTGAAGGCAAGAACGAGCATGGCGAGTGCGTTACCTCCGCGACTTAGGGGGCGAGTGGGTGCTGCGTTGTCACCTCGAGAAAGCATGGGGTTTAACGACCAAGAGCGGCGCACCGAGATGATGCTTGAACTTGTGGCGTCTTTTGAACCCGAAGTAATCATTGAAACGGGCACTTATCAGGGTGCTACCACTGAATGGTTTGCTGATAACTCGAATACGCAAATCGTCACGGTGGAATCATCTGAGTGGTTCTTTTCTTATGCGCAATATCGACTCTCACAAATTCCACAAATCGAGCTCATTTTCGGAAACTCTGTTTCAGCCCTGCAAGAATTGAGCTCCAATCTTGACATAGTGGCCCGAAAAACGCTTTTCTACTTAGACGCTCATTGGAATGAATATTTGCCGCTTGCAGATGAAATTGATTTGATCATGGCTAATTGGTCAGACTTCATCATTGTTATTGATGACTTTGAAGTAGACGATGATGCCGGTTACACCTTTGACGATTACGGCCCGGGCAAACGTTTGGACAAAACTCTGATACCCGCCAAACATCGAGATCAGCTATTCGCTTATTACCCGAAGGCCAAGAGCTCAGAGGAAACTAGCCACAAACGCGGCGTAATAGTTCTCACCCCCAAACGTCACAAAGATCTACTCGATGGCTTGAGTCTGCTTCGCCCCACCCCTCTTTCTGTCTGAAGCTCCGTCTACCAACGTGTTGGCTTGTAGGCGGGCGGTCTCAGCTAGGACAACACCAACAAGCACAGTCGCGCCACCAATAATTTGAGCGAGCGTTAGTCGCTCGCCGAGCAACGCAAACGCTATAACCGAGGCAATTACCGGCTCAAGACTTGCGATGATGATTGCGCTTTTCGCATCCAGGTACATCAATGACGTGAACGACAGCAAGAATGGAACCACAGTGCCCATGACAATCACCCAACCCACCAAAACCCAAAGCGGCACGAACCAAGTGCTCGAACCAGGTACTTCAGTTAGCTGGGCAAAAACCAGCCAATCAAAACCCCACAGCGGATTAACAACCAAGAAAAACAGTGCACCCGAACACATCGACAGCGCAGCAGTAGCAAGCGAGCTTCTCTCACGCACATAGTGCTCGCCACCAATGAAGTAAGCCGCCAACGAAAGGGCAGCACCCACGGCCGCTAACAAGCCCCAGAAATTCAGAGTGAGCCCTTGCCAAATTTGGGTGATGGTCGCAAGCCCGATTAGAACCAGAGCCAACGCGAGCCAAACTCGTTTTCGTACCGCCTTTTTTTGTACGTAGCGAAACCACAGTGCCACCAAGACAGGTGCCGTGAATTCGATTACCAGTGCCACCCCGATGGGCAATAACTCGATGGCGATGAAATAGAAGAACTGCGTAAAAGAAACTGCCACGATTCCATAGACCAACATCGGCAAGATCTCTTTGCGGGTAAGTCGCAAGTCTTTTGGCACGAAAATCAATGCGATAATCAAAAGAATCAGCCCAGCACCCGAGATCCGAAGCGTGACCAAATCAATCGGCGTGAGCTCAGCGATTAGCACCTGCTTGGCAACACTGCCGTTTAATGCAAAGAAACAAGCCGCAGCAATGGCAAGTAGATACCCGGGTGCCCGAGCACCCATGGCAACCTTGGCAACGCCTACTTGATTAAAGGTGAACTGCTCCGGCTTCTACTGAAACTGCATTTAAAGATTTACCCGAGACTAGACGGTGAAACAACACGTAAGCACTTGGCGGTAACGCGGTATCAGGCACGCCAACCCCAAGCTCATATGCGGCGGCACTCGCCATGAATGGCAACAACGGTCGGTGCCCACAAATGACAAGTGGACGGGGTTGAGCCGCCAATGTTCGCGCGATCTCTTGCGAAGGTTCCGGCCCATATTCGACGAACTCTTCGCTTAACCCCGGCATCACCGAAATCGGGCGAAAATGCCGCAAAGAAAATGGCGTGACCGATTGAATACATCGCGTCGCAGGTGATGAATAGATGTCCTCGATACCAAATGCGTGCAAGATCTTCTCTAACCAGTTTGCTTGTCTTAAACCTTGATTTGTCAACGGTCGCGCGCTGTCGGGTGGTGGGACGGGTTTGAATTTCGCCCGAAATGCCTGACGCCGTTCAGCCTGTGCATGCCGCAGCAACATCATCGGCTCGGTCGCCTTCTCGTATTGCGTCACCTCATTTAGTAAGTCGCGATCGCGTTGGTAAGTGAGCATCTGTGCGGCTTCTGAGAGTTTCACCCATTTAACTTCGTCTACTTCGCGCGAGGGTTGCCACCCGATTTCTTGACGCACCCACCCGACCCAATAGTCCACCGTCTTTGGTGAACCGAGCGCTTCGTACGAAACTGACTGCAACCTTCGGCCGAGTTTGATATCAAGCCCTGCTTCTTCGGCGATTTCTCTAACTGCGGCTACCGGTGCTGGCTCACCACGTTCAAGCTTCCCTTTCGGAAACGACCAGTCTTTTCGTTCACCACGGTGGATCAAACACACGTACGGTGTTCGATTTTGAGTTTTTAGGACGACGGCACCCGCAGCCCGAACAACTTCGGGCGTCGACTGGGGCTTCACGCTGAGCCGCGCAAACCCTTTCGCTTGAGGAGTGTCTCTTGGTATTGCTGCAAAGGCAAACCATTTTCGTCACGATCGCGGTTTTCCCAAGTTCCATCGCTACGCAGGTGCCATGCGGCGGTGTCACTTGCTAGAGCCAGATCCAACACACCCTTCAAGTAATCGATGTGTCCTTGGTCTTTTATCGAAACCAAGGTCTCGACCCGACGGTCAAGATTGCGGTGCATCATGTCAGCCGATCCGAGCCATAGCTCGTCTTCACCGCCGTTTACGAAGTGATAAATGCGCGAGTGCTCTAGAAAACGCCCAAGAATGCTTCGAACCCGGATGTTTTCGCTTAAACCTGGGGTGCCTGGCCGAAGCGAGCACATTCCGCGAATCACTAAATCAACCTTCACGCCTGCATTTGACGCCTCATACAGAGCATCGATGATTTGCTCGTCTATTAGTGCGTTGCACTTGAAGCGGATCCCGCTGGGCAACCCTCGCTTGTGATTTTCGATTTCCTGTTCGATCTTTTCAAGAATCGTGCTTCTTAGAGCCCGTGGCGCGACCATCAACCGATTAAATGCGGCCTCGGTGCCGAAGCCTGAGAGTTCATTAAATAGCCGTGCCAAATCATCGCCAATTGCTTCGTCACAGGTGAGTAGCCCTAAGTCTTCGTAAGTGCGAGCCGTGCGTGGGTGATAGTTACCAGTGCCAATGTGGCAGTAGCGCTTGACTTGTTCGCCCTCTTGGCGAATTACCATCGCTAATTTGGCGTGGGTCTTTAACCCAACTAACCCATAAACAACGTGCACGCCCGCTTGTTCGAGTTTTCTCGCCCACGTGATGTTGGTTTGTTCGTCGAACCTTGCCTTGATCTCGACGATGACAAGTACCTGTTTGCCGTTTTCGGCAGCTTCGATCAGTGATTCGAGCACGGGCGAGTCACCCGATGTTCGATACAGGGTCTGCTTGATCGCAAGCACCTGCGGGTCGTTTGCAGCCTGTTCGATGAAGCGCTGAACGCTGGTTGAGAACGCGTCATACGGGTGATGAACCAGCACGTCATGCTTTCTGATGGCGTCCAATACGTCTGAAGGGGACGAGGTCTCAACGTCAGATATTTCTGGGCTGGTGCGTGGCTGAAACGACGGGAGTTTCAAGTCTTCACGCGGTAGCTCATAAACCTGCATCAAACCCGTCATGTCCAGCATCGAAGAAACTCGAATCACCTCGTTATCGGTGATGCCAAGCTCTTCAATCAATGTGTCGAGCACTTCTTCGTCAATGCCGTCTTCTACTTCTAACCGAACTGGCGGCCCAAAGCGGCGGCGAGTCAACTCTTTTTCGAGTGCGTCCAAAAGACTTTCGGCCTCGTCTTCTTCAACTTCCACGTCTTCATTTCGAGTAACGCGAAACGTGTGGTGGCTGGTGATTGCCATCCCGGGGAAGAGTTGATCAAGGTGGGCTGAGATGACTTCTTCAAGCGGCACGAACCTCGTGCCATCCGCAGGGAGCAGTCTCGGCAACGACGGGGGCACCTTCACGCGTGCGAAGAAACTCTCTTCGCCGTTGGGTTTTTGCCCGGTGACTGCAAGGTTTAGAGACAAACCCGATATGTAAGGGAACGGGTGTGACGGGTCGACAGCCAAAGGCGTTAGGACGGGGAATAACTTCTTATTGAAAACTTTTTGCAGGTTCGCCTTCTCTTCCACGCTCAGGTCAGACCAATGCACGATGTCGATGCCCTCGTCGCGTAATTGAGGCAGAACTTGCTTGCTAAAGATTGCTGATTGACGCTCCATCAAGACTCGCGATTCGCGTAGTGCGAGATCCATAGCGGTGCGCGGTAAGAGCCCGCTAGTGGCTCGAATTGCTATTCCGGCTGCGATTCTTCGCTGTAGGCCAGCAACTCGAACCATGAAGAATTCATCCAGATTGCTCGAAAAGATCGCAAGAAACTTGACCCGTTCGAGCAGCGGCATTGACTCGTCTTCGGCTAGTTGTAAGACCCGTTCATTGAAGGCCAGCCAAGAAAGCTCTCGGTCTAGATAGCGCTCGTCGGTGCTCACCAGGCGATGTTGCCAGACGAAGGTTAAGCGCCTTTTCTAAAGAGAATGTCCTTACTTAGTTGTGAGAACCCAAGCTTTTCGTAAAGAGCAACAGCCGGGGAATTGTTTAAATCTACGTAAAGAATGGCTGAATCCAAACCTTTGTCAACGAGGTGGCGTAACCCAATGACTGCAATCGCCTGACCAAGCCCGTGCCCTTGAAACTTCGGCGTGACACCTAATACGTAGATCTCACCGAATGCGTCGTGAGAATGAGAGGGCGCCGGTATGCGCCCGGCTTCAATTCGGCGCGGTTGGCCGTGAATCTTCGTCCAATGAAAAGCTGCAAGTTGATTTGGGTCGCTATTGGCAAAGATCAGAAAGAAACCCTTGGGGTCGAACCAATCTTCTTTCATTCGCACGGTCAGGTCACGGCGAGTCCAGCGCTTTTGATCTGGTAGTGATTTGAATACTTCACGATTTGCGGCCAAGAACAACTCTTCGTCTTTACCTGGTTCGAACGTGCGGCACGTGAAACCTTGCGGTAGTTCGATTGCGGGAAGTGACGTAAAAAGCGAGCGGCCCATCTTTACGAGTTCGCGCTCGACGCCAAAACCTTGCTCGTTGGCTAGATCGATTAAATGTTTGCTGTCACCTCGTGCCCAAAGTCGAAGACTTGACTCTGCGGCGTCTCGACTCATGCCAGCTAAGAGGTGCCCCAAAACTTCAGGCCCTGAATCATGTGAAATCACTAATTCAGCACTAGGCCCTTTCACTTGATCAGAGCAGTCCAAGTGCGCGTAACCAAGTAGTGCACCGTTTGTCTTTCGAACCAAAAGATGGCGGGCAGCTTCGTCGCCACCTTCTCGTAAATGCAGTTCGACGTGTTCAGAAATCGGACGGGTGCCATCGGGTGCAGTAACTGAGTCGATTAATTGAACTATTTGGGCTAAGTCGTTCTGACTAACACTTTCGGTTGAGGTGACGATCAGTGAGTCGCTGATTTTCAGACCCTCTCTGTCACCTGGTCTTTGGCATGGTCGCTGACGGTGTTCTCTTCCGGGCTTTCGGCTGAGGGCGCTCGTTCATTGAAGTTGTAGCCGACATTGCGAACCGTGCTGATCAGGGCCTCATATTCAGGGCCTAACTTTGCGCGCAGTCTTCTAACGTGCACATCAACAGTTCGCGATCCGCCGTAATAGTCATAACCCCAAACTTCTTGCAGAAGCTGTGCCCTAGTGAAGACTCGCCCAGGGTGTTGTGCGAGGAATTTCAGTAATTCAAATTCTTTAAAAGTTAGGTCAAGAGCGGTATCTCGTAGTCGCGCCGTGTAGGCGGCCTCGTCGATGAATAGATCGCCGCGCTCGATTTCGTCGCTCTTCTCACCCGATGCTTTCAGCGCTTGTTTGCCGAGGGCCAGTTTTATGCGTGCGTCGATTTCAGCCGGGCCGGCAGAATCAAGAATCAGATCACTGATTCCCCACTCAGCGTTAACGGCAACAGCGCCGCCCTCAGTGGTAACTAGCAGGACGGGGGCGGTCGTGCCAGTTGCGTTTAAGACTCGGCAAAGACTTCTAGAGCCCGATAAATCAGTTCGTGCATCGACCAAGATGATCTCTGCACTTGGAGCGTTCAGCAATGCGGCAGGCACAGCCGGAATTTGTTGGACTTTGTGTGAGAGAAGCCCGAGTGCGGGCAAGACCGAACCCACGGGTGTGCTCTCGCCGGTAAGTATGAGTATCGAGGCCAAGACGGCAGGATACTCGGTTGTGTTACAGACGCGTTTTTTGGTGACTTCTGACGATGTGCAGATCTCTGCGGTGCACTTGCCTTCGTCGAGTAAGACTGCATTCGTAGTCGCACACGGATTCACAGGGTCGTGGCGTTATCAGAGAGTTCGAAAGGTTTTGCGCACGCTTAATGAGAATGCTGGCGTCATTGCCTTCGATTTTCGCGGTCACGGTGAATCAGGTGGCAAAACCACCGTCGGGTTATTAGAGGTGAACGATTTACACAGCGCAGTTTCGTGGGCGAGAGAACTTGGCTACCACAAGGTTGTAACTCTCGGATTTTCTATGGGTGGTGCCGTTGCCATCAGATACGGCGTAGGCCAAGGGTTAGTTGATTCCGTCATTTCTGTGAGTGCGCCGGCTTTTTGGTTCTATCGGGGCACTACTGCAACGCGACGCGTGGCGCGCATGGTTGGCACCTCTTGGGGTCGCGGGCTTACTTCATTGATATTGAGAACGCGCATCGAAGTAAAGCCTTGGTATGGCGAAATACCAGACCCCCCCGCTACCGCTGCGCGTGAGATTCCACCTGCGCCGTTTTTGATAGTGCACGGTGAGCAAGACCATTACTTTCCGCCTGAGCACGGCTTAGAGATTCACCACGGCGCAATGCAGGGCTGGCGTGCTCGCGGTGAAGTTGGTGTTAAGCCTGAGCTTTGGCAGGTTGACGGGTTCGCGCACGCCGAACTTTCGACTCCAGATGAACTGACCGAACGAATCGCGCGTTGGGCGCTAGAGCCGGCCTAATAGACCAGCGCTGTGACGTCGTCTTGAAGTTCACGCACGAAGGCGGTGGCACCGGCGATTTTTATGCCAGGTTTCAGATCTTCTTTGCTAATTTCACGGCGCATCAAACATGGTGAGCAGGCAAATACTTCTGCCTTAGCAAGCAATTCTTCGATTACTTCGTCTGACTTGGGCGCGTGTTCTATGGCAACTTGATAGCCGCCCGAGTTAAGTGCAAACATAACAGCTTCACCAGAGAGCCAGAATGAAACATCGATATCACTAGCAAGCGCTGCCGCTGCAACAGAAAACGCGGTCGCTGCTTTTTCTGGTGCAGATTCACCGCAAGTCAACTTGATGACTATCTTCTTGGCCACACGCAAACGTTACGTCGGGGCTGACTGACACCTAGAATCGCATTGTGAGCGTGATGGATTGGGTAGCAAGCTTCATGCTTTGGGGCTCTACCATCTTTGCTGGCGTCATGACATTTCGTCTGACTCGTCGTGCCATGAAGGCAAAAAAATGAGTGATCAAAAAGTTCAGATACCTGAAGCCCTCGTCCCCCTCTCATGGATCTTGGGCGATTGGGAAGGCACCGGCAGGGGCCATTACCCCAACATCGAAGATTTTTCTTTCGTTCAACAAGCTGAGTTTCGAAATGACGGTCGCCCGTTTATCTCTTACTTCAGTCGAACTTGGTTGCTTAACGAAGACGGCAGCGTTGGTAAACCCTTGGCGAATGAGTCTGGGTTTTGGCGTTTGCCTAAACCTGACGTTGTTGAGTTGGTTTTGGTGCACGCCTCTGGCATAGCTGAAACATGGGCCGGGGTAAATGAAGTTCTACAGATAGACAACGCACGAATTACTTCGGCTAGAGCGCGAGTTGGAACCACTCACGTCATGAGAACAGCAACCGCGAGTGATGTGCGAGGTGGTGAGCGCCTCTATGGCTTGATGGACGGGCATTTACTTTGGACTTACGACATGGCCGCGGAAGAACATGACATGCAGAACCATCTTTGGGCCAGGCTCGCCCCACTAACACTCGAAGCATCGCGAAGCCAGGCCTCGCCAACCGAACCGATCTATTCGTACTTGCCACCCCAAGACATTCGTGAAATGGGCAAGAGCACCTGAACTTCGTGCAAGTCGCGCCCTCACTTTCACTACCGGGCGCGGTCGAAACTCCTACTGACTCACCTGACGCTGGCGTTGCTTGGCACTTTGGTGACCCACCGGGTGAGCAAAAGCGTCTGTTAAGCGGCAACGGCTTCGTGGACATCTCAAATCGCGGCGTTGTCACTGTGCGTGGGCCTGCTCGATTGGAATGGCTGAACAACATCACTGCCCAAAAAGTCGATCAACTCGCCCCCAATTCGAGTGCGTTGAATCTGATTCTTTCGCCACACGGCCACGTTGAGTTCGAGCTTCATCAAGTTGACGACGGTGAGACCACATGGCTAATCGTTGAAGGTTCACAAGCACAAGCACTAGTTAGTTATCTAGAGTCGATGAAGTTCATGACAGAAGTTGAGATAAGCGAAGTTTCTGATGAATTCGCGGTCATTTGGGAACCAAAGGGCGACGTTGATGAGTCGGGTTTGCCGACCTGGTTGGTTCCTAGTTTTTTTGCGACGGGGCAAATGTCTGGCACGGGTGAATCAAAGGGTGGCGACCCTTCGCGTTATGTGCCCAAGCGTCCGGCTTTTCTTATCGGGCGAGAGGTGATAGTCCCGCGTGAGCAGATTCAGCAGCGAATGAAAGACGGGGGTGCACCAGCTGGTGTTTGGGCCCTAGAAGCTTTGCGCGTAAACGCGGGTGTACCTCGAATCGGTTTTGAAACCGACCATCGCACTTTGCCGCATGAAGTTGGTTGGTTAGGGGCTGGGGTGCATCTTGAAAAAGGTTGCTATCGAGGGCAAGAGGCCGTCGCTCGCGTCCATAACTTAGGTAAGCCGCCGCGTGCGCTTGTGTTGTTGCATCTCGACGGAATGGACGAGGAGCTCCCTGCGCACTTAGCACCCGTAACGATCGACGGTGAAGAAGTCGGCTGGGTGGCCACGGCCGTTCGACATTTTGAACAAGGGCCCATTGCGACTGCGGTGCTAAAGAGCAAGTACGCGTCAGTACCGCAAGCAAAAGTCGGCGAGACGAATGCACATGTTCAGCCAGTAGTCGTGGTTCGTTGATGTCTAATTTACCAGTCTTAGTCGAGATGGTTCGAGACGATCGTGTCGAGAGCGCTCACCGCGGCAGCTTGGTCGTGCTTGATTGGTCGGGGGCCGTTCAGATATCACTAGGTGACACAACGACACCGATATTTCCCAGATCTGCACTAAAGCCCGCGCAGGCCGCGGCACTACTAGAAGTAGGCGCGCCGTTAAGTGGTGAGGCTTTGGCTGTTGCGGCTGGATCACACAGTGGCGGCCCAGAACACGTTGCCTTAGTTGAAAGCGTCTTACTTAAGGCAGGTCTCGATCGAGATGCTTTGCAGTGCCCGCCTGATGCACCGTTTGGTTCAAACGAGCGGCAATCGTGGGCTGAAAGTGGCGCGATTCGCGAAAGAATAATCATGAATTGCTCTGGAAAACACGCCGGCATGTTGCTTGCCTGCGTCACTAACGGTTGGCCAACCGAAACCTATCTTCAGCCAGAACATCCACTACAAATCGCGATAAAGAAGGCGATTGAGTGCCTCTGCGGTGAAGAAATCACGTTTACAACAGTGGACGGGTGCGGCGCACCTTTACATATGGTTTCGCTCTTGGGGCTGGCCAAAATGGCATTGGCGTTGGCGCAAGGCCCACGAGATTCGGTGTTAGCAACAGTGGCCGCGGCAATGAGGGAACACCCGCAATTTGTCGCTGGTAAAGGTCGCGACACCGCTCTCTTCATAGAGAACATAGATAGTTTCTTTACGAAAGAGGGTGCTGAGGCCGTGCAGGTTGGCGCTTTAGTTGCCAAAGGTTCATTCGCTTTCAAAATTGAGGACGGGGCGATGAGAGCCAGAGCACCATTAGTGGGCGAAATCTTGAAGTTGTGGGGTGTTAGTGCCAGCGACTTGGCCCCTTTGGCCGAGGTGGTCGAACCAGTGGTGTTAGGTGGTGGTGTGCCTCGAGGCAAATACCGCGCCGTGAAAATCGTTAACTAGACGATGGAAGTGATTCGTCTGCTATTGCTGGTTTTCGATTACGCACAAATTGGCGTGATTTTCTTTGCTCTGATTGATGCATCTTTTCGACCTGACGCAGCATTTCGTGCAACAGGGCGACCTCGAAAACTTTTTTGGGTCGGTGCTCTAGTTGTGGCTCTTGCTTTGAAGTTTTGGCAAAACGGTCAACCGCTGAGCATCTTTAGTTTGGCAGCATTCATTTTTGCTTTGATTTACCTTTTGGATGTTCGTCCTAAGGTTCGTGACGCTGAGGTTTAGCGACCCTGTTTTGCCACCTTCGCTATAGCTGCTTCGGCAGCTGCTGGGTCTAGGTAAGTACCGCTTCTCTTCACGGGGCACATATCTTTGTCAAGTTCGTACCAGAGGGGTATACCCGTTGGAATGTTTAGCCCAACTATTTCTGCGTCGCTGACATCATCTAAGTGTTTTACTAACGCGCGAAGTGAATTGCCGTGGGCAACCACCAGCACGGTTCCGAAGACCTTAAGGTCTTTCACGATTGAGTCTTGCCAATAAGGCAAGAGTCTCACCATCACATCTTTCAAGCATTCAGTCAGCGGAACCGCATCAGGTGGTAGCAGTGCGTAGCGTTCGTCGTGATTTTGAGCGAACTCGCTGTTTGGGTCTATCGGCGGTGGCGGAACGTCGTAAGACCGACGCCAGATCATGAATTGCTCTTCGCCGAATTCTTCTAACGTCATCTTCTTGCTCTTGCCCTGCAAGGCGCCGTAGTGACGTTCATTAAGTCGCCAACTTCTTCTAGTGGGCAGCCACTGGGTATCAGATTCCGCCAAGGCCAGATTGGCGGTATCGATGGCGCGCCTTAGCACCGAGGTGTGAAGAACCTTTGGTTCCAAATTGGCTTGTGCTACCAGCTGACCAGCCCGACTTGCCTCTTGTTCGCCGGTCTCAGAAAGTTCGACATCGACCCAACCAGTGAAGAGATTTTCTGCATTCCAAACGCTCTCGCCGTGGCGCACCAGAAGCAGGTTCATCGCACGCTCAGGCATCGGCGCCAATTAAATCGGTGAAGGCACGCAGATTGGCTAGTGGTTCGCCCCTAGACACGCGCCATGCCCATTCGCGCTTGATCGATTCGGCAAAGCCCATAGCCACCAAGACATTGAAATTGTCGTCACAGGCGACGTGAATCGAGCCGAATATTTGATCTAGAGACTCATTGCTGACAGCCGCCAGCGGCAAGCGACCCGTTACGTAGATATCGCCTAGGTGGTCGAGCGCGTAACTCACACCAAAAAGCTTGCGATTGTGTTCTAACAGCCATCTGTGAACTTCGTTTGTGTTTTCTTCGGGGGCACGCATCACGAACGCATTTATCGAAAGCGAATGCTGACCGAGTAACAAAGATACATTCGTTTTGAGTTTTTGTTCGCCTGGCATCTCGGCTACGAATAGATGGTCGTCAATCGCCTCAAAGGCGAACTCACTTGACTGCAGAAATTTCTCAACGCTCGCGTTCGCCTCGGCTCTGATCGGGCCATCGTCGAACTTGTTCACTTAAGGGCTTTTTGGTAGCTCTCGATCAAGCCTGTAACGGTGTTACTCCATGAGAACTGTTCTGCGTGACGTCTGGCTTTGTTGCCCATGTCTGTTCTCATTGCATCATCGCTTAGCAGTCTTGCGATTTCGCGGCCCCAGACTGAGGGGTTGTGCGAGTCGATTAGCAGCCCGCTTACCCCATTTGCCACCGCGGTGTTAAGGCCACCGACGTTTCGCGCCACGACCGGCGTGCCACACGCCTGGGCTTCTAGTGCGACTAGACCAAAAGACTCTGAATACGAGGGCACGGTGACGATGTCACAGGCTCGGTAGACGTCGCGAAGTCGTTCGCGAGTTGACGGCGGCAAATAAACGAAGTTGTCCGAAATGTCGAGCCCATTTGCTAGGTCGTGAAGCACTTGCTGGGTAACGCCATGGGTACCTGACTCGTCACCACACACCAGCACCTTGAGTCTGCTTCGCCACTCTGGGTGAAGCTTCAATATTTCGGCTGCAGCCTTGAGAGTCGTTTCAGGTGATTTAAGCATCTGCAACCTGCCGATGAAGCCCACGACTAGTGAATCAGGAGCCAAACCAAGTTTCTCGCGAGCAGTGCGTTTGCATCCAGGTGAAAAGACATCTAAATCGACACCAGGGTGGACGACATCGATTGTCGCGGGGTCAGCACCGTAGTAATCGGTTAATTGATTCGCTTCATCATTGGTATTGGCAATGAGTCTTTTTGCAGCTGTCACCACTTGCTCTTCACCAAAAAGCCGAAGGTTTGGTTCAGGTGAGTCACCTTCAGCCAAAGAAGCGTTCTTAACGGCTGCCATCGTGTGCATTGTGTGAACCAAGGGCACACCCCAGCGTTCAGCAACCACCCAACCGACGTGCCCTGATAGCCAATAATGCGAGTGGATCAAGTCGTACCAGCCGACAGGCTTCGCAGCCTCTGCTCGCATCAACCCAGCTGTAACTGCGCAGAGTTGCCCAGGTAGGTCTTCTTTCTTGATTTTTTCGAACGGCCCAGCTTCTAAGTGGTGAATCTTCACCCCGTCCGCTATTTCGAGCTGACTTGACTGAGATGAGGTGGTTCGCCGAGTAAATAGATCGACTTCGATACCGCGACTTGCTAGGCGTTTCGCCGTCTCCATTACATAGACGTTTAAACCCCCAGCGTCACCTTTGCCTGGTTGGTCTAGAGGCGAAGTATGAACTGATACGACTGCGATTCGCTTAGGAAGCCTCGCTGCGGTGGTTAGTTCGCTCAACCCTCTGACTCGGTGTTTGCGTAGGGCTCGCCGGTAATCATGTGCACCATTCTTCTCATGATGCTAACTGCGTGATCGGCGTACCTCTCGAAATACCGAGAAAGTAACGTGACATCAATGGCTGACTCCATCCCGTACTCCCAGCCAGGGGCGAGCACGACTCTAAACATCTCTCGATGAAGTGCGTCCATTTGATCGTCGGTTTCATGGATCTCAGTCCAAAGGCTGCTGTCGTGGCGCTTCAAAGCGCTAAGCGTTAGTGCCATGACAGAGTCTGCGACCGAGCCCATTCGTTCGAAAGTCGGTACGAGCTCGGCCGGTATGGCTGAGTCGGGGTAACGACGTCGTGCTGCTTTAGCGATGTGAGCGGCTAGATCGCCCATGCGTTCTAAAGAAGAAGCGATTCGAAGTTGTGAAAGAAGTTGACGAATTGCTGCTACATCGCCTGAATTCGTGGCAGCTAATTCAACGCCAAGGCGATCGAGTTTGTTGGCGATTTCGTCAACGATCACATCGGTCTCGATGACTGATTCGGCTTTGGTTAGGTTAGGCACGATCAAACACGAAGTTGCTTCGTGCATGGCATGACGAACTTGGTTTGCCATGTTGATCAGTTCGACTTCGGCAGCCCCTAATTCGGGGCCTGCTGCGACTTCGGTCACCTTGCCTCCTCTGCGCAGAATAAGCCTTATTCACCATTTTCGACACTCTTTGAACTTCTGGTTACGCGCAGGTAGACAACAGATTCATATCCAAAGGTCATTTCGTAAACCCGCTCGGTTGAGGGCTTTCTTGCCCATATTCTTCGGACGTGTCGAACTGGATTTCTGACATTCTCTCGGGAACTCATCGTGAAGCGCATACGAGTGACTCATTGCAGGTGGGCTTGACTTCTCTAGAGATTGCGCCACTCATCGACGACCTAGTGCTAGTTATCGATTCGCAAGATCAAGTTCTCTACGCGTCTGAAATGGGTCAGTCCCTAGGTCTTATCTCGGCCACTCAAGTCGCTCGCCCCGAAATTACGGCCTTGATTGATCGCGCGCGTGAAGGTCACACGGTAAAGAACGATTTGGTCGAATTGCGACGCCCGTTACCAGCCCGCGGCATCGTTGCGTTGGGTATTTCAATCGCAGTGCTTCCTGACGGCAGTTGCTTCTTTGTCGGGCGTGATTTGACTGCGGCTCAGCGTCTTGAGCAAGTGCGACGCGACTTTGTGGCAAACATCAGTCACGAGCTAAAAACCCCTGTTGGTGCTTTGTCTGTATTGATGGAGGCCGTGGTTGAAGCTGGTGACGACGTTGCGGCGGTGAGCAAGTTCGTTAATCGAATGCAAACTGAACTAGTTCGTCTGAACAACATGGTACGAGACCTGATCGATTTGTCGAGAGTGCAATCTGATGATCCGCTGGCCTCACCTACGGCAGTGCCGATGGATCGTGTCGTTTCTGAGGCGGTCGAGTCAGTGCAGTTTGCAGCTGAAGGGCGGGGCATCACCATCGGTACCACGGGTGACCAAGGGGCCTTCGTAGCTGGCGATGAGATGCAGTTAGTTGCGGCTTTGCGCAATTTACTAACCAACGCGATCTCTTATTCATCGGACAACACCCAAGTGAGCGTGGGTGTGAGGATTCATGAGAACGAAGTCGACATAACGGTGGCCGATCAAGGCATCGGTATTTCTCGCGTCAATCAAGAGCGCATCTTCGAGAGGTTCTACCGAGTTGATCAGGCTCGTTCGCGCGCCACGGGTGGCACCGGGCTGGGCCTGGCAATCGTTAAAAACGTATGCATGAATCACGGTGGTGAAGTCAGTGTTTGGTCGGTCGTGGGTGAGGGCTCGACTTTTACATTGCGGTTCCCGCTGTTTAAACCTGCACCACCTACCCCTGAGACCGATTTTGAACAAGTTTCGAGCATCAGACCGACTGAGAGCAAGGGGCGGTTTAGTTCGTGACCAAGATTTTGGTAGTAGAAGACGAAGAGTCATTTCGTGAGGCAATGGAATTCATGTTGCGCAAAGAAGGCTATGAAGTATTGCTCGCCGACGACGGAGAAGTCGCAGTTGATTTATTCGAAAGAAAAGGTGCCGATCTGATCTTGCTGGACTTGATGTTGCCCGGGCTCTCAGGGGTGGATGTCTGCCGTCGTATTCGCGCTAGCTCGCAAGTGCCCATCATCATGGTTACTGCCAAAGACAGCGAAGTTGACAAGGTCGTCGGTTTAGAAATTGGTGCAGACGACTACGTGACGAAGCCTTTCTCGAGCCGTGAATTACTTGCGCGCATCAAGGCCGTTTTGCGTAGATCAAGTGAGTTGGGCTTAGAAGATTCGCGTGCATTCGAATCTGGCCCCGTCCGAATAGATGTAGATAGACATTTAGTGAGTGTTAATGGAAACCCAGTTTTATTGCCGTTGAAAGAATTTGAGTTGCTAAAGCTCTTGATTTCGAATGCCGGACGAGTACTTACGCGAACTCAGCTGATCGATCGAGTTTGGGGCAGTGATTACGTGGGCGACACTAAGACGTTAGATGTTCACGTCAAACGAATACGTTCGAAGATCGAACCAGACCCTGCGCACCCGAAGTACTTGGTGACGGTTAGAGGGCTCGGCTACAAATATGAGTCAGTCGGCTAGATCAGCAAGCGCGGCGGTCGGCGGCACGGTAAGTAGCGAAAGAGAAAGTTCACCCGCTTTTTCAAACAAGAAATCAACCTTCACATAAGAACTTTCAGCAGGCGCAAAACCGACTAAATCAATCTGAGGTTGTAAGTCTGGCCCCACCACAACAGCTCTTGCTGGTGGGATTTCTAGGGCGCCTTGGTAGTCGGTGACGATGTCTTGTGGCGTTGGCCCACTAACGGTCACACCTAACAATCGATCTGGTTCGCTGCCAGTGTTTATGAAAGTTGCTAACAGTTTTGCGGTGTTGTCACCAGTGACCACGATCATCGCGTTTTGAACGTCTATGGCACCAACCGATGAGTAGATGCCTGAGTTAGCTGGTTGAGTTTGCATTGTCGAAGCTGTAAAGCCGGCACCGCAGCCAGCGGTAAACATTGGTAGCAATAATGATGCAGCGATTATCACTTTCTTCTGGCGCACGAGTCGAGGTTAAGGGGTATACCCCTGCGTTAAGCAAATCCAAAATGATGTGGTAAACTTCACGAAAACCGCAGAAAACAACATCAATCCATGCGTTTGGTGTCTTTTAAGAGAGAGCGTGTTTCATGGGTTTCAAAGTCGGTCAAGTAGTCGTTTACCCGCACCACGGCGCAGCGACAATCAAGTCAATCAAGATGGTCAAGGTTGGTGGTAAACGTCGTGAGTACTTGACTCTGCACATCGAGCAGGGCGATCTGACGGTTCAGGTGCCTGCTGAGAATCTCGATTTGGTTGGTGTGCGAAACGTCGTGAATAAAGCAGGTGTTGAGAAGGTCTTTAATGTTTTGCGCGAACCGTATAAAGAAGAGCCTACGAATTGGTCGCGTCGCTACAAGGCGAATGTCGAAAAACTAGCCTCAGGCGATGTAATCAAAGTCGCCGAGGTTGTTCGTGACCTTTCGCGCCGAGATGAGAATAAGGGCCTTTCTGCAGGTGAAAAGAGAATGCTTGCTAAAGCTCGACAGATTTTGGTCAGCGAATTGGCTCTGGCTGAGCGAACTGATGAAAGCAAAGCCGAACAGAAGATAGACGCAGTCTTCGCCTCCTGAGTCGACTACGCCAAGAACTTCGGTAATTCTCGCCGCCGCTGGTCGCGGCGAGCGACTTGGCGCAGGGGCACCGAAGGCACTTGTTGAGATAAGTGGCAAGAACCTGTTAGAACTTGCAATCGAGAGCATTAGTGGGTCAGACGTTGCCGACGAAATAATCGCGGTCATACCTCAGCAAGCGATTAGCGAATATGAAAATAGGTTTGGCGAGCTTGTGCGCGTGATAGCCGGTGGTGACACTCGACGCGAGTCCGTGAACTTAGGTCTTGAGGCGGTTGATGGGGCTGATTTCATTTTGGTTCACGACGCAGCACGGGCACTAACCCCGCTTGAAGTTTTTCGCCGCGTCAAGAACGCTTTGACACAAGGGGCTAAAGCGGTCGTGCCAGTGGTAGCGGTGTCTGACACTTTGAAACGAGTCGGTGCCAATGGTTGCGTCGAAGAAACTCTTGACAGAAGCGGGGTCTACTCAGCTCAGACGCCACAGGGCTTTCAAGCCGCCGTTTTGCGTGAAGCGCACTCGAGGGTGCCTAACGAAATCACCATCACCGATGATGCAAGCATGGTTGAGTGGTGCGGTATAGACGTCTTGACAGTCGCAGGCGACAGCGAGGCACTAAAGATCACCGAGCCACGTGATGTTGAGTTCGCCACCGCAATACTTGAGAAACGAAAGTAAAGAATTAAGGACATGACGAACTGGGTGCCTCGAGTGGGAATTGCGGCCGACGCCCATGCCCTATCAAGTGATTGTGAGCTGTATCTAGCTGGGCTGCATTGGCCCGGCGAACGCGGGCTCGTTGGTCACTCAGACGGTGACGTTGCGGCCCATGCGTGCTGCGACGCATTGTTTTCGGCGTCGGGGTTGGGTGATTTGGGTAGGCACTTTGGTACAGACCGCGCGGAGTGGCGCGATGCATCTGGTGTGAAACTGCTTAGCGCAACCGCACAAATCGTGCGCGATGGTGGTTTTCGAATCGGCAATGTTGCCGTCCAAATAATTGGTGAGCGCCCCCGAGTTGGCACCCGTGCTGACGAAGCTTCAAAAGTTCTAAGCGAAGCTTGTGGGGCAAGTGTCTTGGTGACAGCAACCTCGACCGATCGACTGGGTTTCATGGGGCGCTCTGAAGGAATCGCAGCGGTGGCGACTGCTTTGGTTTTCGCACCCGACACGGGGCAGTGACTGACGAACTAAGGCTCTATGACTCGCTCTTAAGGAGCGAACGAGTTTTCGAACCGCTAAACCCGACGCAAGTAGGCATCTACGTTTGTGGGCCGACGGTGCAAGCTTCGCCACACATCGGCCATTTGCGTTCGATGGTTGCCTTTGATGTGTTACGCAGGTGGCTTTTGCATCGCGGGTACAGCGTTACATTCATAAGAAACGTCACTGACATTGATGACAAAATCATTCACAATGCCGGTCATGAAGGCTGCTCGTGGTGGGCATTGGCGCAGAAATATGAGTACGAATTCGCACAAGCTGACGAGGTAATCGGGAATATCGCACCGACATACCAACCTCACGCGGCTGGCAGTGTGCCTGAAATATTGGCTTTCATCGGTCTTTTGATCGAAAAAGGTTTCGCTTACGCGAGTGCTGGCTCAGTTTGGTTTTCAATTGACAAGTTTCAGACTTATGGCGAGCTTTCTGGCCAAAAGCCTGCAGACATGTTGGCTTCACCCGAACAAGAAGCAGGTAAGCGCTCGCCCCAAGACTTTGCTTTGTGGAAGGCAGCAAAGCCCGATGAGCCATCCTGGGAATCACCTTGGGGCCCCGGGCGACCCGGGTGGCACATCGAGTGCTCTGCCATGGCATTTACCTACCTAGGTGCAAGTTTCGATATTCACGGCGGTGGGCGTGATTTGTTGTTTCCTCACCACGAGAACGAGCGCGCGCAGTCGAATGCGGTGGGCCACTCGTTTGCGAACTTCTGGGTTCACAACGCTTGGGTTACTACCGCTGGCGAGAAGATGAGCAAGAGTCTTGGTAATTCACTAAAGGTAAGTGAAATCCTAAAGCGCGTTGAACCAATTGAATTGCGTTATTACCTGTTGTCGGCTCACTATCGCAGCAACTTGGAGTACTCACCCGAGGCGTTACAAGAAGCTGCAGCCGGTTACAGACGACTTATCTCATTTCTTGAGCGTGTAGGCATCAACGAACCAGCCGCTGCTGAACCAAGTAGTGATTTCGTAGCGGCCATGAACTCTGATTTGGCAACGCCCCAGGCAATTGCGAGTTTGCACGAGTTGGTGACGTCAGGTAACTCGGCACTTGATTCCGGTGATCTCGCTCTAGCCAACAAGTTGGCAGCGCAAGTTCAGGCAGGGTTAGGTGCCTTGGGCTGTGACCCATTTGTCTCGAATTGGCAAAGTTCTCAAGCAAAAAAACCGCGAGTTGAAAATGCCTTGGGTTACCTGATTGATTCTTTGCTAAGTGAACGTGCCAAAGCTCGAGAAGCGGGCGACTTTGCGCGTGCTGATCAGATTCGCGACCTCCTTCTGGCTGCGGGGGTTTCATTAGAAGATTCAGCGACCAGCACGCGGTGGTCAGTGCGTCACACACCTTCGTGAGTTCGAAAGAAAATCAAGATCTAATCGTTGGCAGAAATGCCGTAGAGGTTGCGTTGAGCGCAGCTGCTGGGCCGGGGGGCCTGGTAGCAGCGCCTGTGAAGTTGCTTTTGACCAAGTCAAGTGCGTCAGACGGGCGCGTGCAGTCAGCTCGCGATCTTGCACAACGCCAAGGCCTTGTCATTAATGAAGTCGATGATGCCTATTTGGACAAACTGACGGGTGGTGCAACTCATCAGGGTTGCGTTCTAGTGACTCGCCCGTACGCGTATGCCCCCGTCCAAGCTCTTCTTGAGTCGCCTGGTGATGACGAGATCTTGGTTGGTCTAGACGGTGTGACTGACCCGCAAAATTTGGGCGCGATAGCCCGTTCTGCTAATGCATTTGGTGCGCGCGGCCTGGTTATTCCTGAGAGACGTTCGGCACAAGTTGGTGCTACTTCGTGGAAGGCTTCGGCCGGGGCCTTCGCGACTTTGCCAGTGGCTCGAGTGGTGAACATGTCGCGCACCATCGAGCAGGCAAACGATCTAGGTTGGCAAAGCATTGGCTTGGCCCTAGAGGCCGAATGGTCGATTGAAAAAGTTGCTAACCATTGGCGCGGCTCGCCCATCTTCTTGCTGGCTGGCTCTGAGGGTGATGGTCTGTCTCGATTAGTCAGAGAAAAGTGCGTGCAACTAGCGAGGATCCCGCATCGCGACCAAGTGGCGTCTTTGAACGTTTCGGTATCTGTGGCGATAGCCCTTTACGCGATTGCAAATAGACTCGACTAAATACGCCGACGTGGCGCAACTGGTAGCGCACTCGACTTGTAATCGAGCGGTTCGGGGTTCAAGTCCCCGCGTCGGCTCCAATTGAAACCGAGCCAAGCAGACGAGGCAGCGATTCGCGCCCTCTTGGGCCTGACACCGACGGGCGATGCAGAAGACGTGCCGGTGGTCGCTGGGCTATTTGATCGAGAAGGTCGAATGCTGTGTTGGGCCAGCAACAAAAGAGAGACGACTGGTGACCCGACTGCTCATGCAGAGGTTTTGGTTCTACGCGATGCGGGTAGGGCAGGCACGGGGGCTAAAGCTGGCGATTGGCGGCTAGATGACGTCACTTTGGCGGTAACTCTTGAACCTTGCGCGATGTGTGCGGGGGCGATTTTGAATGCGCGCGTGCCACGTGTGGTCTTTGGCGCTTACGAGCCAAAGACCGGCGCTGCGGGTTCGTTGATAGATGTGCTGCGCGAGCCGCGAAACCTTCACCGCCCAGAAGTCGTTGGCGGTGTCTTGGCGCAAGAGTGTGGCCAGGTCTTAAGCACTTGGTTTGCCAGCGTGCGCGAACGCGGGTAAAGCAAGCCGGCCCCACCGGGGCTTGGCGTTAAGAGATCTTTAGAACCTGTTGTTCGACTTTAAGTTGTTGGCCGGCAGTCAAGTTTTGGCAGACATTCTTGAAGTCGCACGCCTTTGTGACCCCAGCCGGCACGGTGTAGTTGCCAGGCCCACTAATTGACCACGCCACTGAGAAGTTCTGAGGTGTAGTCCCTGCGCGAGCGGTAAACGAGCAAACCTTGGAGGTTCCGTTTTCGTTGAGGTCTTGGCACCCAGTAACCGAGGCCCCGTCCACTGATTTCAAGAGGAAGTCAAATGCCTGTGCAGCTTCTGTGTTGCGATATAAGATGACGCCAAGTTGAGTGGTGCCACCGTCTGGAACCCACGAGTACCAATAGACCCGCGCAAGGCCGAGGGCGATTGAGTCCAGGTAGGCCTGTTTGATCAGTTGCGCCTCAACTGCCGGATCGAAATTGACAGCCGGGAAGTTTGGCCCAGGCCCAGCCAGGCCGAAGTTCAATTCGGTTTCCCAGATCGGCTTGTTCGGTGCGCCGGCGTCAGTAAGGCTCTTCTTGAAAAGTTCTATTTGGTTTCGGCGGTCGGCTGGTTTGCCGGTTGAGACCGGGTAGGCGTGAACTGCCCATACGTCAAGGTCTTTGGGCCAACCATCTTTCTTAAGTGCCTCTAGGTACGGCGGGAAGAACGCTCGAAAACCTTGCGGGCGACGAGTGGTCGTGCTTGGTGCCACACAAAGTGCCCCCGGGTCGAGTTTTTTTACCAGAGCGCAGGTTCGTTCGGTGAGTTCGGCCATTCGCTCAGGGGTGCCTCGCCAGAAAGTTGTCTCACTTGCTTCGTTCCAAATTTGATAAGACTCGATCTTGCCTTTGTATCTGGTTACGACTTGGGTTACGTAGTCGTCCCAATCTTTTAGATCTTTGATGTCTGCCGCAGCACCTGGGCCGCGTAAGTCGGCTTTTTGATCTGCCGCTGCCCACGAGGTGGTAGGCCCGAAGACATAGAGGACGGGGGTGTTGCGCGCGTTAGCTGCTGCAACCGCAGCGTCGAGTTTGGTGAAATCAAATTGGTCTTGTAAAGGTTCAACTTCACGCCAGCTGGTGCCTGAATCCCAGAGGCGCACAGACCCGACGGGGATGTTCGGCCATTCACCCAGAGCAATCTCGGGTATGTGAACGCCAAAGAGACGATTTAAGTTCGAGTTTGTGACTTTGATCGCCTTGGCCTTTTTCTTGCCGGTCTTGGCTTTGGCACCTTGGTTTGGGGATTTCTTTGATTTCTTCTTGGCGTCGGCGGCTTGACTAGACACCTTGGCGTTCATCGGGCCCGAGCTTGTGGGCGTGAAGGCGGTTGCCGTGGTGGTAATTGGCAGCAACGCCAGGGTGAGGCAGATTGCAGAAGTAGCGGCTAGGCGCGAACGCATAGCGCCATTACATCATCATTAGGTTCGTTACCTATGAGACCGACTGTCAGGACACCTGAACTTTGGGTGATTTTCCCCGTTTTGGCAGTGCTGGTGTTGGTCAATCTTTCTAACAACCTTTGGGCCCCTGATTTGTATGTACCGGTTTCAATTGCCGCCGCCGCACTACTTATATGGATCGCACGACAAAGCGGTTTGTTTTGGACCGACCTTGGGCTTGGGCCTCATTGGGTTCGTAACGGGTTTCGTTGGGGGTTGCCTTTTGTAGGGGTGGTTGCGATTCTTTATAGCGCGGCGTTCGTTATACCGGCCGGGCAGCAATTTTTCGTTGACGAGCGTTTAGCCGAGACCTCTCTTTGGGAGGTTCTGTGGTTAGCGCTGGTAAGAGTGCCTTTCGGCACCGTTCTGTTAGAAGAGGTTGCATTTCGCGGGGTGCTCTACGGGTTGTTTCGTCGGCGCTTTGGCCCGCTTTTTGCGACCATCGGCTCGTCGGTGCTCTTTGGCCTCTGGCATGTGTTGCCAACGATTCCCTTAGCGAATTCGGTGCCAGCAATCGGTGACGCCCTTGGGCCTGGGGTGGACGCCTCGCTGGTTTCGGTACTTGTGGCAGTGGCATTTACGACTGTGGCTGGTGTGGGTTTTGTGATGTTGCGAAGGTGGTCACACAGCTTGCTTGCACCCTCATTAGTTCACTGTGCAACCAACAGTCTCGGCTATCTCTTTGCTTGGGTTGCTCGCGTCTGAGCTAGCGCCCCACTTTGCGTGAAGCCCAACCCGCGACACCGCGCGGCGCTTAGTCAAAATGTCGGTGGTGACACCTAGCATGTGGCTTTCTATTTGCGACTAGTTCTTAATCAGGGCTTAGGGGGTTTCGTGGAGGCTGCTGAAAACTCGGTGCTGGCGCCATTAGGTCAGCTGACTGATCGCGATTTGGCGATCCTCGAGTTCGAGCGGCAGTGGTGGCGATATGCGGGGGCTAAAGAGCAGGCGATTCGTGAGAAGTTCGACATGAGTGCTACCCGTTACTACCAAGTGCTCAACACCATCATCGACAACCCGCAGTCCCTCACGGTTGACCCGATGCTGGTCAAGCGGTTGCAGCGGCTTCGAGCGGCCCGCCAGCGGGCTAGAGCGGCCAGGCGCCTGGGCCACTAGGCCAATAGGGCACTGGGCCTCGTCCAATCCCCTTCGGCTGGCGCTCGGGTGGCCGCCACGCCCCGCAGGCCCCGCCTAAAACCCTCGGTTTGCACTCTCCCCCCGAGAGTGCTAAAAATGGGCTAGCACTCTCGCCCTGAGAGTGACAACTCTTACCCCAACCGCTAGCTAAAGGACGACTGAAAAAAATGCCGAAAATGATTGCGTTCGACGAGGACGCCCGACGCTCTCTTGAGCGGGGCATGAACACCCTTGCTGACGCCGTGCGCGTGACTTTGGGCCCCAAGGGCCGCAACGTGGTGCTCGAAAAGAAGTGGGGCGCCCCGACCATCACCAACGACGGTGTTTCTATTGCGAAAGAAATTGAGCTTGAAGACCCTTACGAAAAAATCGGCGCCGAGCTGGTCAAAGAAGTAGCTAAGAAGACCGACGACGTTGCTGGCGACGGCACCACCACCGCGACGGTGTTGGCCCAGGCGCTCGTGCGCGAAGGCTTGCGCAACGTGGCCGCCGGTGCGAACCCGATGGCGCTAAAGCGTGGCATCGAGAAGTCAGTCGAGAAGATCTCGTCTGAACTTCTTGACATGGCCCAAGACGTTGAGACCAAGACCCAGATCTCGTCTACCGCCTCTATCTCTGCCGGTGGCGACACCGAGGTCGGCGAAATGATCGCCGAAGCGATGGACAAGGCCGGTAAAGAAGGCGTAATCACCGTCGAAGAGAGCAACACTTTCGGTCTCGAGCTCGAACTCACTGAAGGTATGCGCTTTGACAAGGGCTACATCTCGCCTTACTTCGTCACTGACCCCGACCGTATGGAAACAGTGCTCGAAGACCCGTACATCTTGATCGTCAACTCGAAGATCTCGGCCGTTAAAGACTTGCTGCCGGTGCTCGAGAAGGTCATGCAGTCAGGCAAGCCACTTGCCATCATCGCTGAAGACGTCGAGGGCGAGGCCCTGGCGACCTTGGTGGTCAACAAGATTCGTGGCACATTCCGCTCGGTTGCGGTTAAGGCGCCAGGTTTCGGTGACCGTCGCAAAGCCATGATGCAAGACATCGCCATCTTGACTGGCGGACAGGTCATCAGCGAAGAGGTCGGTCTCAAACTCGAGAATGTTGGCCTCGACTTGCTAGGCCGTGCTCGCAAGGTCGTCGTCACTAAAGACGAGACCACCATCGTCGAAGGTGCAGGGGATGCCGACCAGATCGCCGGTCGTTGCCAGCAGATTCGCACCGAGATCGAGAACTCAGACTCTGACTACGACAAAGAGAAGCTCCAAGAGCGTCTCGCCAAATTGTCAGGTGGGGTGGCCGTCATCAAGGTCGGCGCTGCTACCGAAGTCGAGCTCAAAGAGCGCAAGCACCGTATCGAAGACGCCGTGCGTAACGCGAAGGCCGCAGTCGAAGAGGGCATCGTCGCCGGTGGTGGCGTGGCCTTGATTCAGGCCTCGAAGAAAGCTCTTGACAGCTTGAAGCTTTCAGGCGATGAGGCAACGGGCGTGAACATCGTTCGCGTCGCCGTTGAGGCACCGCTAAAGCAGATCGCAACCAACGCCGGTCTTGAGGGTGGTGTGGTCGTCGAGAAGGTAAGCCACCTAAAGCCTGGCGAAGGCCTTGACGCTGCAACTGGCGAATACGTAGACATGATCAAAGCCGGCATCATTGACCCGGCGAAGGTCACTCGTTCTGCATTGCAAAACGCTGCCTCTATCGCAGGTTTGTTCTTGACCACCGAAGCCGTGGTCGCAGACAAGCCCGAGAAAGAGAAGGCGCCTGCCATGCCAGACGGCGGGGGTATGGACTTCTAAGGCCCAAACCCAAGGCCCGTCTCGCTAAACGCGAGGCAGTGCGGGTAAGCCGCACAAAATCTGAACTTGGGGGCGCACTCTCAAAAAGGGGTGCGCCCCCGATTTTCTGCTCGGTTAGTCTGTGCCTGCGGTGCGCACCGCCACCCGCGGGTTGACTGCGGTGCATTTTTCGATTGCGACAAGAGTGAGGTTTCGACGTGCCTACCGGAAGAATCAAGTGGTACGACGCCGAAAAGGGTTTCGGTTTCATAACCGGTGACGACAACAGCGACGTTTTCGTTCACGTAACCGCGTTGCCAGATGGCGCCTTACCCCGTCCGAACTCGCGTGTCGAGTACGGGGTGGCCGAGGGCCGACGCGGGCTACAGGCTTTGCAAGTTCGAATCCTCGACCCGTTGCCAAGCGTTGCCGAGGGTGCTCGCAAAGACCCAGATGACATGGCTGCGATTCTGGAAGACCTAATAAGAATGTTGGACGGGGTCTCGGGCCAATTGCGTCGTGGCCGCTACCCGGATGAACGTCACGCCCAACGAGTGTCAGCGGTGCTGCGCGCTGTGGCCAACGACCTCGAGGTTTCCGAGAACTAGGTAGAGGGCTAAACCCGTGCCGACCCAGATCGAGTTCGATTCACCGCGCGTGGTCGAGATGGCACGTGACGCAATCTTGGCCGAGGCCGGTGCTGAAGCCTTGGGTGCCCATCTAGGTAAGCGCCAAGTTGGTGACGACAATTTTGAACTAGTTTTTGCGACGCGGCTTGCGGGGTATCGCGGTTGGTGTTGGTCGGTGCTGATGAGCGCGCCTTCGGGTCAGACAACCCCGACCATTAGCGATGTTGCGCTGATTCCTGGTGAGGGGGCAGTTCTTGCACCAGCTTGGCAGCCATGGGCAACGCGAGTTCAGCCCGGTGATCACGGGGTTAGTGAGTTACTTCCCGACTCTGAGCAAGACATGCGTCTAACCCCTGGTTACACAGACGAGAGTTCCGTCGAGGATTGGCAAAACGAATCTAAGTTGCTTTGGTGGCAGCTTGGCCTTGGGCGCCAGCACTTGCTGTCAACCGAAGGTCGAAATCAAATAATGCATCGTTGGTACTCGAGCCCGCGTGGGCCGAACATCGAAGACGAGATAGACCCGGCTTTTTCTTGTCAGACCTGTGCTTTCTATTTACCACTAAGTGGCCAGATGGGCACGGTGTTTGGTGCTTGCGCGAATTATTTTGCTCACGATGAAGGCAAAGTCGTTTCGTTCGACCACGGTTGCAACGCGCACTCAGAATTGCCTCGAACCAATGCCGCAGCGGTTGCGGCCGCGCCTTATTTAGACGAGTTTGGCTTTGACCTACTTGGCTCTGCGGAGGGTCAAGTACAGACCCAGGTAACCGATCAAGACACCGAAGAGGGCTACCCAGAACCACCAGAGTCGGCCAGTTTCGATGAGCCATGGTCGGATGAAGAAAAGCCCGGCGAAAACCACGACCCACGCGAGAGTTCCGACGATCGCAACTTTGGAGTCTGAGCTCAGTTTCGCCATGCTTGGAACGATAGACGAATGAGCGCGAAGACCCGAAGAATCGTCACCTTAGTTGTGCTAATTGGTGTGGTCGGTTCTATGTTGCTAGCGAGTTTGGTTTCGCTAGCCGGCTAACCAGTCACATCGCTTAAAGCTCGCTTGTCAATAGTTAGTAGCTTCTTCTTTTAGGTTGGGTCGAAACCAACAGGCTGTAGGCCTCGATGTTTAGGGCATCGGCTAGCGCCCAAAGGGTGTCTAGTGATGGGTTGTAGTGCCCGTTTTCGATTCGTGAGATCGTCTTTCGGTCTAGGCCCGAAAGGTCGGCAACCTGCTCTTGAGTTAGTGATTTGCCCACTCGATATTGCCGCACCAATTTTGCGAACTCCATGCGGCGTTGAAACGAGTCGGGGTCTGTCCACGCCACAGCCAGCACTTTCTGACACCCAGCGCGTCAAGTCTGTACCAAAGACGCCCCATTGAAGACTTAGGCTTTAGCGCTCATGGTCTCTTTCGTGGTGAATTTCGTGCGCGGCGCCCTGATGGGCATTGCCGAAGTCATCCCGGGCGTTAGTGGCGGCACCATCGCTTTGGTCGTCGGTGTGTATCGAACCTTGGTGGACGCGATCGCAGACGGCTTCTTGGCTCTTCGGCAACTTCTTGGCCTCGCTGGGCACAAGCCATCTATTTCTGCATTCTGGCGCACATTTAAATCATTGCCTTGGAAGTTACTACTGCCCTTAGTCGTCGGTATGGCAGTTGCCTTCTTGTCCGTGGCGCGCATCATCGAGACGGTTCTTCAAGAGCATCCAGTTCAGTTGCGCGCGCTGTTCTTTGGCCTTGTTCTGGCAGGGGTTTATGTACCCGTGCACATGGCTCTTCGAGTCGCGCGCGTTCGCCTGACAGATCTGCTGATCGTTGCGGTGGCTTTTGTTGGTGCATTCATGGTTACTGGGATCCCGCCTGAGTCGGTGTCTGACCCGAATTTGATCTTCGTCTTTGGCGGTGCTGCCGTAGCAATCTGCGCTTGGATCTTGCCTGGTGTCTCGGGGTCTTTCTTTTTGTATTCGATAGGTCTCTACCAACCCATGATCGAGGCGGTAAACGACCGCAATTTGGTCTATCTCGGGGTATTCGCACTTGGTGCCCTGGTTGGTCTGGGCCTATTCGTGAACTTGTTGAAGTGGTTGTTGGCCAAACATGCTCGAGTGACACTTTGGGCGATCGTTGGCTTGATGCTCGGTTCATTGCGTGCACTATGGCCGTGGCAAGACGCCGATCGAGGGTTACTTGCACCCGGTGGTGATGTCGGGTCGGTTCTGCTCTTTTTTGGAATCGGCGTGATTTTTGTTTCTATTCTCTTGGTGATCGAACACCGTTTGAGGATCAGCGAAGAGGACGTAGATTTCGACGCGAGTGGTGCCCCTCGTCAACACACCTAACTAGTTTTTTGCGGGGCGTCGCTTCCACGACCCCTTCTTTTGAACTTGCCTGGTAACTTCGTTAGGTAGATCACCATCGACGATGTCTTCTAGCGTTGTCTTTTCTAAAACGTCACGTATGGCGGCACGAGTTGCTACCCAAACATCAGTGAGGTTCTTGGCGTTGCCTTTGTACTTGACGGTTTCAGGCGCCATGCCCCGCACGGCGGCCAGTGGGCCTTCGAGGGTTCTAAACAAGTCCGCCACTGTGTAGGTATGCGGATCAACAAGAAGCAAGTACCCGCCGTTAGGCCCCCGCTGGCTAGAGATAACTCGCTTGGCGCGCAATTGCGCAAGGATGCTTTCAAGAAACTTAAGTGGTATCTGGTGATTCCTGGCAATTTGCTCGGCCGTGATTCTCTTGCCTGCACTGCTGCTCTTGGTGACGTCAAGCACGGCTACCAGCCCGTACTCAAGGGTGGCCGAGATCTTCACGTACTCAAACTCACGCGCTAATGCTACTAAATCTCTAGTAGTTTAGTAGGGATATAGGTAGTATTGCGGCATGTTTAAGCCACAGCCGCTTCGTTTGCTGGTGATCGGCGGGGGTGCTGCCGGTGTCGCGGTGGCGTGGAACATCTTGCGATTCGCCGAGCGACCGATTGAACTTGTCATCGTCGACCCAAGTGAAGCAATCGGCTTAGGGGTGGCCTATGCCACCTCGCGCGATGACTACGTGTTAAACGTGCCAGCTGGGCGAATGGGGCTTGCACTTGATGACCCGAACCATTTCGTTGACTGGGCTGGGTCAGGTGCAGATGACTTCATCTCGCGCCGAAAATATGGCCGCTATTTACAAGATTCACTAGACAAAGAAATTCGGCATTCAAGGTTCGTCGATTTTCGGCATCTCCGCACCGAAGTCACCTCTATTGATTTAAGCCAACTCGAATTAAAGGCCACCACAAGTGACGGCCCTCTAGGTACATTCGACAAAGCGGTCTTGGCGGTTGGGCTCGGCTCGCTATATCAACCTGAATTCACAAAGACGATCGATGGTGCTGCAGGTTATGTGCCAGATGTTTGGGCACCAGGGCTTGATTACGCCTCAGGGGTCATCGCTTGTATCGGCACTGGGCTTACTTTCGTAGATCACGCACTAGCTGCACTGCGCGATGACCCAAGTAGAGAAGTCTTAGGTTTCTCTCGAACCGGCTGGGTACCCGAATCTCACCTGCCGAAAAGAGAACCAGCTTGGGAAGTTCCACCTGCAGCGAGAAAAACTGCCGCGGGGCTTGTGGAGTTCATTGATTCAGCAGGCTCAGCTTGGCGGGCTGCCCAAGACGGTGTTCGCCATGACTTACCTGAGATTTGGCGAGACTTGTCAGAGAGCGAAAAGAATGAGTTTTTGCAGTCTCATTGGCGCTGGTGGAACGTTCGTCGGCACCGTGCTGCGCCAGAAATCTCAATCGAACTTCGCAACCAACTTGAAAGTGGTCGACTCGAAGTAATTGCCGGTGAGATTAGCGATATCAAGACGAAAACCTCTGGGTTTCAAATCGAACTAAGTGATTCGCGCGCTTTTGATGTTGATCAGATACTTAATTGCACTGGTCAAGACTTAGATGTCGTCACCCCATTAGTCAGCCGACTTCTTGATGAAGGCGTGGTGTCGCGTGGCCCACTTGGCTTAGGTCTATCTGCCGATTTTGATAACTATCGCTTGCGTCGCAGTGACGGCACGTTGAACTCAAATCTTTTTGCCATAGGCAAGATTCTTTTGGGTGAGCGGCTAGAAACCACCGCTATGCCTGAGATAAGAATTCAAGCAGCAGAGATCACCCGTCAACTCTTGGTTGAGTAGTTCTCCACTGACCAATCGATACAAGCAGTTAATGCTCTGACGTCGTCTGGCTCTATCGCGGGAAAGGTCGCGACTCGAAGTTGGTTTCGACCGAGTTTTCGGTAAGAGTCAGTGTCAACTATTCCGTTTGCCCGCAAGAAGTCAGCGAGTGCAACTGCATCGATTGATTCATCGAAATCGATGGTGGCGACCACCTGCGAACGCAGAGCGACATCAGTCACAAACGGCGTTGCAAAGTCTTTGCTTTCGGCCCATTGATAAATGACTTGGGATGACTCTTTGGTGCGAGCGTCTGACCACTTAAGGCCACCATTGCTAAGAATCCAGTCGACTTGTGCGGACATCATCAATATCGTCGAAAGCGCGGGGGTGTTATACGTCTGATCTAGCAGCGAGTTTTCGACTGCGATGCTTAAGTCCAAAAATGGCGGCTGGTATCGGTTGGTTTCTTTAACCTCGGCGATGCGAGCAAGAGCTGCTGGTGACATCAGAGCAAACCAAAGCCCCCCGTCCGAGCCAAAAGATTTTTGCGGGGCGAAGTAATAGACATCGAAATCCTTCGCATCTACTAGGGCACCCCCGGCGGCACTTGTTGCATCAACCAACAACAGAGAATCACTGGCCGCACCCACAGGCTTTGTAAACGATGGCATGACACCGGTCGACGTTTCGTTGTGTGCGGTGGCGTAAGTGTCAAAAGTGGCGTTGGGCACGAAGTTCGGTGCCGTGCCTGGCTCACTCTTTTGTATATCCACGTTATTGATGTGAGGCGCTGCTTTGGCCCCAGAAGCAAATTTGCTGCTGAATTCACCAAATGAAAGAAATTGGGCATCGTTCTTAATTAGCCCAAAAATGGCTGCGTCCCAAAAAGCAGTGGTGCCACCGTTGCCGAGTATCACTTCGTACTCGTCAGGTAACGAAAACAGTTGCTTTAAGTTCGTGCGCAACTTCTTTACTTCATCTTTTACCGGCTTCTTGCGGTGAGAGGTTCCTAAATATTTAGGGTTGGAAGCAACTAAGGCATCAAGTTGTTCTTTGCGAACCTTGCTAGGGCCAGAGCCGAATCTGCCGTCTCTTGGCTTAAGTTCTTTCGGTATCTCCACTGACTGTTAAATAGCGACTGGTTCGTAGCCGCTAGGGGCGACTAGCTCGGCGTCCCATCCGGGAACTTCTTCTGGTTTACGAGGTGCCGGCCCGATGTAACGAGCAGATGGTCGAATCAAGCGCCCGGTTTTCTTCTGTTCGAGAATGTGTGCACTCCAACCTGCTAGCCGAGCGCACGTAAACATGGCTGTAAACATATTTGAAGGAACTTCTGCGTAATCGAGAACAATCGCCGCCCAAAACTCGACGTTTGTCTCAATTACTCGATCGGGACGGCGTTCTTTGAGTTCCGCCAACGCTGCTTGTTCGAGTGCTTCGGCAACTTCATATCGAGGTGCGTGTAGTTCACGAGCAACTTTGCGCAACACGCGTGCTCTCGGGTCTTCAGCGCGGTAGACGCGGTGGCCGAAACCCATCAATCGGTCGCCACTGTCGAGAAGCTTCTTTACGTAAGTGCGGGCGTCACCCGTCCGTTCGACTTCTTCGATCATGTGCAGCACTCTGCTTGGCGCGCCACCGTGCAGTGGGCCACTCATGGCACCGATTGCACCTGAGATTGCGCCCGCGACGTCTGCACCAGTCGAGGCGATGACCCTCGCCGTGAAAGTAGATGCGTTCATGCCGTGCTCTGCTGCAGAGACGAAATAAGAATCGACTGCGCGAACGTGCTTTGGGTCGGGCTCACCGCGCCAACGAATCATGAATCTTTCGACCACCGTGCGCGCCTCATCTATTTGAGACTGAGGCACCATCGGCAGGCCTAGGCCACGAGCTGACTGAGCCACGAATGACATCGCCATCACTGAGACGTGCGCTAATTCGTCGCGGACTTTCTCAGGTGAAATGTCAAGAATGGGCTCTAGGCCCCAAGCTGGCGCCAAGGTCGCGATTGAAGCTTGCACGTCAACTCGTACATCACCTGTATGCACCGGAATCGGAAATGGCTCAGCTGGCGGTAGACCCGGATTGAATTCGTTATCAACTAGCAGACCCCAGACGTTCCCGAATGAGACTTTGCCTACTAGATCTTCGATATCTACCCCGCGATAGCGAAGCGCGCTGCCTTCTTTGTCAGGCTCTGCAATTTCAGTCTCGAAGGCGACTACACCTTCGAGGCCGGGAGAGAAATCAATTGCCATACAGCCCCCTACCGTAGTGCGGTGACTAAAGACGCCGATAGGTGGTTTGGTGAACTGCGGGTGTCTTATGAGCAAGGTTCTCTTGATGAAGGTGACCTAGCCGACACCCCGCTCGCACAATTTCAGCTTTGGTTTGACGAGGCGAGCGCTAATTCGGTTGCCGAACCGAACGCGATGGTTCTTTCAACAGTAGATGAGGACGGGGCACCAAGTGCGAGAAACGTGCTACTCAAAGGTGTTGATGAGCGCGGTTTCATTTTCTTCACGAATTTGGCTTCGCAAAAAGCAAAGGCCATCGCTTACGAGCCCAGAGTCTCATTGGTTTTTTCTTGGTTGCCCTTGCACAGGCAAGTCTTGGTTTGTGGCTTAGCTACGACATTGGCCAGGGCAGAAAGCGAAGAATATTTTCAGACGAGGCCTTACGGCTCAAAGATCAGTGCATGGGTAAGTAGACAGTCTGAGCCAATCGCTTCGAGAGACACCTTAGAAGTCAAAGCCCAAGAATTAGTCGCGAGATTTCCTGAAGAGGTGCCGACCCCTGATTTCTGGGGTGGCTACCTCGTCACGCCAAGCTCGGTTGAGTTTTGGCAAGGCAGACCTTCGCGATTACATGACAGGTTGCGCTTTGTTGCCCGAGTGGACACCCCTTCGATTGCTAATGCAGGCCATTGGCAGGTGCAGCGCTTTTCGCCTTAACGGGTGCGGCTTGACTAAAGGCGAGGTTCTATTTCTTCTTACTTGCCTCATATCGACGCAGAGTTTCTTCACGTTCAACCGAATGCTCTACTAATCGTTTTGGGTAGCCGTGTGCATAGCCGTCAGATGACTCCCAAGGTTCGTGTGCCGCTGCGCCTTTGAGATGCGACAGCTCAGGCACCCAACGCCTCACATAGTCACCGTTTGGATCGAATTTAAGGCCTTGCATCACCGGGTTAAAGACTCGAAAGTAAGGCGCTGCGTCAGTGCCACAACCTGCAACCCACTGCCATCCGTGCACGTTGCTTGCTAAGTCACCGTCTCGAAGCTGTTGCATGAACCACTGTGCGCCGTATCGCCAGTGCACGTGAAGATCTTTGACGAGAAATGAGCCCACCACCATGCGCACTCGGTTATGCATCCAGCCAGTTGCAAGCAGTTGTCGCATGCCGGCATCTACGAACGGGTAACCCGTCTTGCCTTCTTGCCAAGCGGCTAGTGCCGATTTCTCGGTCTTGCCAAAGTTCCAGCCCATGTTTTCCCAAGCTGGGTTCATCGACACGTTCACGCTATTCGGTGTCTGAAAGAGCACATCGGCATAGAACTCTCGCCAGGCAAGTTCTTTGCGAAAAACCTCTTGAGATTTCGAATCGTCTAGTTCGGCCAGAAGAGATCGAGGGTGTATTTCCCCCCATCGCAAATGAACCGAAAGCTTGCTGGTCGAATCTAGGTCTGGGCGGTTGCGGTCTTCGCCGTATTCGGCCAAATGCTTCTTCTTGAAATCAGCCCAGCGGCGCCAGGCCGCATCTTCGCCCGCGTCGGCTTGCCAAACTTCCAACTGTTGTTTGTTAGCAAGTGGCGGTAATGACTCTGACTTAACCGGGGCCCACCAATTGGCCTTGCTTGTCAATGGTTCTGCCGGGTTTCGCCAACCGTGTTTAAGCCACGCCTTATAAAAAGGCGTATAGACCCGGTAAGGGGTGCCGTCATCTTTAGTCACTCGCCCGGGGGCTACCGCGTAGGGCGAGCCGGTAGCGACTAACTCGACATTCTTATTCAACGCACGCAGTGCCGCTTCTACTTTTTTGTCGCGGGCGATTCCGTAAGGTGCAAAGTCGGCAGATATGTGAACGCTATTGATCTCATGTTTGTCCACTAACTCACTGATGACTTTGGCGGGTTCACCAATTCGCACAATCAAGTTACCTGCTAGTGATTCATCAAGTGATGCAAGCGAAGCCAACATGTATGCGCGACGGGCGTCACCAGAGGGGCCCCAAAGATTTTCGTCCAATACGAATAGCGGCACGACACGCCCATCACCGGTTTCGGTGGCACTCGAAATAGCCGCATTTAACGCGGGGTTGTCATAGAGGCGTAAATCACGCCGAAACCACATAAGGGTTGCCATCAGCCCACAGGCTAGGCTTCTCTCATTCAGCTTGTCTAAGCAGCAACCACCCATTCCTCAAACGAAACCGAAAGGTTGAAGGTTCGCGTTGATGTCGGTGAGCAAGGTGAGAAGGTCATTTCTTTCGGTGACCGCGGCGGTAGCACTGGTCGCTTGCGCGACCGCCCTCGGTGCAACCGCGGCTTTCGCAACCCCTGACCCAGCCGAACCCGAGTTAGTCACCCCGATCACCGTTGATGACGTAGTTAGGCCGTTGCCGGTGGCCCCGTCCGGCAGGTTTGCTCGCGACAAGACATCCGATCCCCAAAGAGTCGACGCGCGATTCAAAGACACCGCCGATCGAATGCTCAAGGTTGCGAGATCACTTAAGGGGTCGCGTTACCTATTGGGGGGGACGACGCCTGCAGGTTTCGACTGCTCGGGTTACATCGGTTACATCTTGAACGAGATAGGTCTACCGGCTTTGCCAAGGGTGTCTCACGATATGTACAAAGCCGTGCCCCAGATAGAACGTAAAGAAGCAGAACCTGGTGACTTAGTTTTCTTTCACGGTAAATCCGGTTTCGTTTACCACGTCGGTATCTACGCGGGTGGTAACGACATGTGGCACGCCCCGCAATCAGGTAAGGCGGTTTCGTTAGATCCCATATACAGTTCCAACGTGACTTTCGGACGTGTGATTAAACAAGGGTGAAACGCACCCTTGTCGTTTGTGTTGCTCTTCTAACAGCTCTAGGGGCTTGTTCTTCAACTCAAGATGAAGCCACCGAAGCAGTGGCAGAAGAAACTGAAGTCGTCGAGAATCGCGGTGAGCCCGTCCCTCGTGAGCTAGAGGTTTTGGGCCCTGTGCCCGAGAACATGTTCGGCATGCACGTGCCCCTTGTTTCATGTTCTCAAGTTCCGGCAGTCGCGAAGATTCCTGATTGCAAAAAGGGCTCTTGGCCTGACGTGCCTATTCAGTCGCTTCGCCTTTGGGACTCATACACGACTTGGCGTGACATCGAACTGCGCAATGACTCTTTTAATTGGGCAGCTCTCGATCTTGCGGTTGAGACAGCCGAGAAGAACGGCGCTTCGCTTCTGTTGGTTCTTGGCCCCACCCCATCGTGGTCAGCAACCACAATCAAAGACGGTGACTTGAAGGGCCCGGGTTCAGCGGCCCCACCTACTTATTTCGATGACTTTCGTTCTTACGTCAAAGAAGTAGCCGCGCGTTATCGCGGACGCATTGGCGCGTATCAAATCTGGAATGAAGCGAACCTCAAGTCTTTCTGGCGAGGCACCCCTGAGCAGATGGCCGAGATGACCAAGGCTGCATATGACGCTATAAAGGAAGAAGACCCCGATGCTTTGGTAGTTGCTGCGAGCACCACTACTCGTGCAGAGGGTGCGTTTCAGGCTTGGTTCCCAAGGTACTTAAAAGAACTTGAAAACCTCGGTTGGCCGGTCGATGTTTTCGCTGCCCACGCTTACCCGCCTTCGACAATGACGCCAGCTCAACGAGTCATTTACTTGCGTCAAGTCAACGAACTACTTTCGAACGCTTATGCACCACCACTGCCTCTGTGGGACACCGAAGTCAATTACGGCTTAGCTGGCCCAGGCCCAGAACACCCCGATGTTGATTTGCCAGGCAACACCCAAGCCGCCTGGTTAGCACAAACGTATTTCGATTCATTTAGGACGGGGGTAACGCGCACTTATTGGTTCCAGTGGTCACCGATCAGCCCTAACTCGCTTTTAGGCGTCATCACCTGGCCAGGAACTAAAGCGTCTAAGACATTTGAAGTCATAGAAGGTTGGCTAACAAAGGCCGAGTGGAAGGGTTGCACCGAGACAAATGGCCTTATCGAGTGCGCGATTGCAAATGAAACCGGGGATGGCACCATCGTCTGGTCACAAACTGGGGAACAACCTTGGGTCGCTAAAGGATCTGTCAGCCAAATGTGTCAAATTGACGGTCGTTGCACCAAGTCAACTACAAAAGAATGGAAGGTCGGCGAAGCACCGATCTTGGTCTACCAAACTTCAACTTAAGTCAGACAGCGCTGCTTTAGCGGCACTTCGGCCACTCGCACCAAAAACCCCGCCACCTGGGTGGGTTGATGCGCCCGTGAGATACAAACCCTTTATTGGCATTCGATAACGAGAGATCTCAGGTAGTGGGCGCCACCAAAAAGTTGAATCAAGTGTCATCTCGACGTGCATGACGTTGGCGTTGGGCAGCGCTAACTCTTGTTCGATCTTGTCAGGAGTTTGTGCGTAGACCTGCTCGATAGTTTGTGTGAAACCAGGTGCTGCTGCTTCGACTTGGGCGATCACACAATCAGTAACTTGCTCTGTGATTTCTGGCCAGGTTTTCGACTTCAGCTGATACGGGTGCCACTGCGACCAGAGGGTTAGGTTGTGTTTTCCTTTTGGTGCAATCGTCGGGTCAAGCGCGCTAAAACTCATTGCCAACACAGCCGGGTGTGTGGGTGACTGACCAGACAAGAAATCCCCGTACGCACTTTTAAGGTGCTCTCTTGAAGGGGCTAGTAGTTGCATACCGTTGTATGCACCAGGATTTTCTTGAGCCGACGGGTAGGGCGGCAGTGAATTGGTGGCGACACGAATGGCTAGGCCCAAACCGTTACCGACCCGAATCTTGTTTTGCATTTGACGCGATATGGGGTGTTCTTTAATCATCTTCGCTGTGTGCCAAACATGACAGCCGGCTATGACCAGATCCGCTGAATGCGTGCCATCTTTTTCAGTTCTAACTCCAGTGACTTTTTCGCTCGAATACAAGATTTCTTTTACTGCAACGCCGTTATGAAGCACACCACCAAGGCTGGTCAAACAATTAGCTAGAGCTTTAGTAAGTGAGCCAGAGCCCCCTACGGCACGCCATGGTGGTGTGCCGTGCAAAAGTGCGAACCACGCCATCAAGTCAGCGGTGGCGACTTCATGGGTGGGTGGCCCAGATTGCGCACCCAGCCACGCAAGGGCGGTCTTTAAGTTCTCGTTGTCGAAGTTTTCGTCCAACAGCGAATCAGCGGGCAAAAGAAAATCGCGCGAGCGAACCAACCCGTCGTTTCGGCCAAAGTGTCTTAGTCGCTTGAATACGCCTTTGTTCTTCGACTTAAGCAACACCCGTGCCATGGCGGCAGGGGTTGGCTCGACTTGAAAAATCTCGAAGATTCGCTCATTTCTTTTTCGCCAGTCAGACACGAAGACGCGATAGCTATGGGCGTCTTTGGCGCCAGCCACTTTTTCGATTGAGGCACAGGTCTTGTCGAGATCTGAATGAAACGTAATTGCCTCTTGGGTTGGCCCCTGCCAGAAAGGCGCAAAGGCCCAAGGGTCTACCTCGAGATATTGCAAACCGAATTTCGACAATTGAAGCTCTTCTACGATTCCAGTAAATCGCAGCATCACATGCAAACTAGAGCCGCGATCTACTGCGAAACCTGGCCATCTCTCAATGGTCGAGACAGCCCCGCCAATGACTTGATCGCGTTCGAATACCTCTACCTCTAAGCCCGCTTTGGCTAGGTAGCAAGCACTGATTAGTGCGTTATGTCCGCTACCAATGACGACTGCTTTGGTCACGTGCTTGACCCTACGTGTCGATTGATTTTGTGGTTGAGTGGTGCCATGAAAATTATTCGCACCACACCCATTGCGCTGACTTGCATCTTCATGCTTTCACTAGGCGCACCGCCGGCTAGTGCCCTTGATGCCTCTGCGATTCCCGTCAGTTGGGAATCACCATGCCAGCAGGTGCGCTTTGTTGCCGTGCGCGGTTCGGGTGAAACGAATCAAACAGCTAGGGGTTTAGGTGCGATACCAAATGCGATCATTACTGAAGCCGTTGCCAACTTGCCTGGGTCGTTAGGCCCTGACTCGGTTGGCTTAAGCGCAGTTGACTACCCGGCTGTCGTGCAAAGTGCGGCAGATTACAACGCCAGCGTTAACGCGGGCCTAGCTGAGCTCACGAAGCAGTTGCGATCTCGAAACAAGCAGTGCCCGAATGAGCAGGTCTTTCTAGTCGGCCACTCGCAAGGGGCCCATGTGATTCATCGCCTTCTTTTGCAGGACGAATTCGCAAATGCGAAATGGATTCGTCAAGCAACATTGGTGGCTGACCCGGCTCGACCCGTGGATTCCAAGAAGGGCGTTGGTGGCACCTTCAATACTTTGGCCCTAACTGCAGGTCAGACTGCTGAGAAGAACATCCCGAAATCTGCTCGCAAGAAAGTAAAGAACATCTGTTCGACTTACGACATCATCTGTTCTACCCCACTGAATGCGACGCTGGCTTTTGCGCTCGCCGGGATCACGACTGCGTGCGATACACATACGAACGGCTATGCAGGGCGTCCGCGAGCGGGTTGTTGGTCTCGTCCGCCTTTGGCCACACCTGCGGTACGCGACATACTTGCAAGCGCGGGTCTTTCTGAGCAGTCATTCAATCAGGAATTTTCGGTGAACCGTGTTGCGAATGAAGGTAAACGTTTAGCTCAATTGGTGAAGGGGTAAGCACGGCTAGAGTTGTATTAAGCCCCTGCGCGACGTCAACTTGCTTAACCCCCCAGGGCCGGAAGGCAGCAAGGGTCGGCGAGCTCTGACGGGTGTGCAGGGGTCTTTAGTTGAAAGACACTTTCATTGGCACTGGGCCTTTAGGTCTATAAGTTGCACGGGGTTGCGCCTTAGGCACTGGTTGGTTTGCATCCGCTGGCCCTAAACGCATGCGTGATGCCACTTCTAACAAAATGATTCGAGATTCGAGCAAAGCAAATTGATCGCCCAAACACTTGCGAGTGCCACCACCAAACGGAAAGTAAGCCCCTCTAGGTAGACGCTTGGCTAAGTCGCCGTACCAGCGTTCTGGCCGCCACTCATTCGGCTCGGGAAACCACTGCTGGTCTCGTTGAGTTACGTATTGACTAACGATTACGTGAGCACCCGCGGGCACTTGCACACCGTCTACTTCGACGTCTTCGATGGCTCGACGCGGTGCGACCCAAACAGGCGGTGCCATGCGAAGCGATTCAGCAACTATTGCCGATGCGACTGGCAACTTTGGGGCGCCATTTTCATCGTTGCCAAGGACGTCTTCGATGGACGGGGTCTTGTCGCTTTGTGGCCAAATCGCGCTGTCAGCCTCAGCGCGCAACGCACTTTGTATGTCCGAGCGCGTCGCCAACCATGAAAAGGCCCAAGTGAGCATGTTTGCAGTCGTTTCATGACCGCTCAAAATCAAAGTCAGAGCCTCGTCTCGCACTTCTTCGTCGGTGAAAACGACGCCATCGTCGTCGTGAAGGCTTAACAAGAGACCCAACAGATCATCAGAGTCATTGGGGTCATTGCGTCGGGTTTTGATTAACTCTTCGGCAATTAGTGCCAGTTCGTCAGCTGCTTCGCCAAATTTGCGCCAGTAAGGCACCGGCAGGTCATCAAAGAGTTGTAGCCCCGGCAGCATCGTGCGCTCAATTCGGTCTATTGCCACCTCCATTGATTCGGCGATGGGCCGTTCATATCTGCGCGCACTTGTGCCAAATAGCGTCTGAGCAACGATTGCCAACGTCAGTCGCATCATTTCTGGGCCTAAGAGAATCTCTGAACCGTCTCGCCAAGTCGCAATCTGTTCTCGCGTGAGATTAGTCATTAGTGATGAGTAAGAATCAAGTCGATCTTTCTTAAACGGCGGTTGCATCATGCGCCGATGCCTTAAGTGAATCGGCTCTTCATTCGTGAGCAACCCCTCGCCCAAGACTTTGCGCATGCGTGCGAAACCAACACCTTTTACAAATGAGCTTTGTTTTGAAGTGGTTACTTGGTAAACCATCTCGGGCGAAAACAAAGCGATGAAGAGTTGACCGTTCAAGAAGAAAGAGCTGGCATCACCGTATGTCTGGCGAAGATCGATCAAGAATGCAGGTGTGTCCTTTTGAAACCGATAGAGCAGCTGACCAGGTAGCCGGCTCGTTGGCCCGGGTGGTAAGTCAACAAAATGTTTTCGAGATCGAATCGCCGGTGGAATCGGTGCGTAAGAATCAGGTCGCGGGGTACTAAACGGCCGAGCGAGCGTTAGCTGCCTAACCACGATTAGAAAGCCACCGGCTTTGAGTGCACAAGCCTCAAGGTAAACGCAGTGACCATGGGTCACCCATGATGGTTGAGACGATCACCTCAATTCCTTTGTTTTCGGCTGTGAATTGGGCGTTAAGTCGATTCGCCAGGTCATCACACCACGGCGATTCACTCGCCCAGTGAGATAGGTCAATCAAATTCGGGCCGCTAGCCATCAGGTTGTCCAAAGTCACGTGGTGTTTTGCGTCAGCTGTCACGTAACAATCGATTTCTCTTTGTGCGACTTGTGGCAAAAAGTTTGCTGCTGCACCCGTTATCACCCCGACCGTCGAGATCTTCGCGGACAAGTCACCCGAGACCCTTACCCCGTGGTGCGTTTTGGGAACTACGGCCGCGACACGTTCGGCGAAAACTTTCAAAGTAAGTGGTCGTGCAAGGTGACCCTTTCGACCTAAACCGATTTGATCTGTGTCAACCAGCTCGATTACGTCATAAGCGGGCTCTTCGTAAGGGTGCGTGCGTCTTAAAGCTTCAACCACGCCCGAAAGGTGCTGACGCCTAAACACCATTTCGATTCGATCTTCCTGGGTCTGTGTGATCTCACCTACCTGACCTAAATATGGGTCGGCACCTAATTGCGGCCTGAACGTGCCGACCCCTGAGACTTGGTAGGCGCATCGGTCGTAATTGCCGATTTGACCGGCACCGGCTTCAGACATCGCATCAATCAGCTTTTCAGTGGCTTCAGCTGGCGAGAACACGACGATCTTAAGAAGGTTGCCCTCTGTCGCGCGGTCTTTATCGGACAACGCTGCTAGCGGTAACAATGGTTCAAGATCGAGTAACTCGAATTTTCGAGCTAGCACGTCGTTAACGCCATCTTTAGCTACATCAGCATTGGTATGTGCGGCAAAAAGTGCTATGCGGTTGGCATTTAGATTGGCAATCACCCGTCCAATGCTTGTCTCGGTAGTGAACCGATTCACCCCGCTCATAACTAATGGGTGGTGTGTTACTAGAAGATTCACTTTGGCTTTAATGGCTTCATTGACGACGAGTTCGGACGGGTCGAGTGCAATCATGATTCGATTGACCTCTTGGTTTGGGTCACCAACTTGTAGGGGGACGTTGTCCCACACAGCTGCCAGCTCTGGTGGGTAGAAGCGATCAAGAATCTGGGCGACTTCTTTGACCTTCATGAGGTTTGTGACCCTAGTTGCCGAGCAACTGGCGCTGCCCCCGAGTGCGGTGGGTTTGCCAAAACTCTGGTCGCCCTATTGGTCAAGACGAACCAAATCTGACCGGGTGCCAGAGCGACGTCTTGCCCATCTTTGGTTATTCGAATGCCTTCTTGCGCTGACTGCCTAGACCAGCGTGCCCACATGGCTTTGCCGTCTCGTAAAACAAGTGCAGCACCCTCACCAATTGTTTCTTGTTTCGGCGTGACGCCACCCCATTTGTCAGTAAAGCCTGACGAAGATTGCTGCACGATCGGTATCACTACCGAAGAGGCCACAACTGGTTTCTTCGTATAAGTGTCGACGTCAGGTTCGCCGTCGAGTAGAACGACCCAACCATTTTCAATTGAATCCCACTCGAATCCGATTCGGGTTGCTGGGTACTTGACTTCTACGTCGGTAACTGACCAGCCGCCCACCATGGGGGTCTCACCGAATTTCAGACCAATGTCTTTTGCGCTTGAAACCTCACCAATTGCTGCCGCTCGTTCTAAAAGTCCTGCGGGGCGTGCCATGAAGTCATATGGCCCGACTCGGTTCGGGTCTCGCACCCACCCGGCTGGCCCGGTTAGGCCTGAGACATCTATGAAACCCGCAGACTTCAATTCTGGTATCAGGCGGCTTTGTGCACCCGAGTATCCAAAAGCTGGACGACCAAACTGCGCAATTAAGTCAAGGTCGCTGATGCGAGCACTACGAACCGGCCCGACTTCTCGAGGGAAGTTACTCGAATACACAGCGACGAAGCGGTTGTAGCCACCCTCGATCTCTTCTACGTACACGAGGTCGGCTGCTTGTAAGCCGGTGTGAGGCCTGGCATCTGGGGAGTTATCGATTTTTAGAATCAAAACGGGTGAGTTGGGGTCGGCGTCTCTGCCCGCAAACGGGTGAAACTGTGATTCGCCCGTGACCTCGTCTAAGTTTTCTGTGTTTTCGATATTCGTGTCTGTCGCAATGTCTGCAAGATTCGTTGAATCCGTGAGCATTAGCACCGCGTAAGAGGCCATCGCTACTAACACAACCGTGAGCGAGAGAAAGACCCAAAGTCGTCTCATGTGCTCATGCTCTCAACTAAGGCCGTTTGCACCCGCACTGACTGTCGAGGTATAGCCAGGGCCGCTTACGGTCACAACTACTCCGTCACCGGTAGGTGCAATTTGGCAGGTATAGGTGTTTAACCCAGGGGTTATGACAGAAAACACCCGCTTACCTTGCACACTCATTTTTTGCGATTGAGCGGTGGTGCGCCAGTTTGAGGCGATGGTCTTACTTTCTGCTGTTGGCATCAGCGGTGCACAAGTTTCGGCATCTACGGTGACGATGGTTGCCGCGCGAGTACCACCAATTTGGGTGAGCCCCGGTAAATAGCCGGCAACTTTGAGAGACGGGTCAACCGACCACGGAACTAGAACCTCTGAACCGTTGGCGTAGTCCAGAGTTGCCAAAGTTTTGGACGGGTTATCCGCCAATAGATGACGAGTGCGAGTCACACCGTAGGACTTATCTGCCACGGTGAACGTTGCTCGAACCGGGTCAGGGTTGGCCCTTAATAGATCTGTTTTGCTACCTGATTTGAATTTCTTGCCCACGACTTGTGGTGCGTTGTGCGCACCCGGGCTCATCAAGTAGGCCTTCAACGAGTTTTTGTCGTGGCCGCTGTGGCCCCCGTCCACCAATACTCGCCCGCCGTTGACGAAGTAGGTCACTGACATGCGATCTTCGTGGCCATGCCGCATTCGCTTAGGCCCAAAGCGAAGAGTCCAATACATCGCACTCGGGTCGTTCCAGTTAGAGCGACCCATGGCGTAGCCCATGTTGTAGTACGCCACCAACGGTTGACCACCGAGTGAAAGATCACCTTGGCGGTTGCCGTAGGTGTTACCGATCGGCACCAACATGCCGTCGGGTTGGGTCGTTTGTTGAATGAAGGTGCCAAGTTTGCTGATGCGCTCGATTACCGATTGCGCAGCGTCGTTGATCACATAAACCTCATCACACGCGGCAAGATCGCCAATCGCGTCAGTCCATTTGCGTTTGTTGTATTCGGCATAGCCAGTTGACTGTTCGTTATTTGCACCTTGTTCGTCCACGACAAATTCGATTTCTTTCAGCATGCGGATCCACGCTGCATCGATTAAGTCCGCACGGTTGGTAGCACAGCCCAGCCGAGCCAGAGAGAGATTTTGCATCAAGCCGTGGTTGTGATTGATTGCGTAGTTTTTCTCAGTTAATTGCCATGCCGCGAGGCGCTCGGCCTCAGCGCTTATGTCTTCAGGTAACCCAATTACAGAAGCTAAGCAACTGATGGTGTCGAGTCTTAAAGAAACTGGATGAGCCTTCATGGACTCTTTCAGCACCACTGGGTCACTTGCCGAAGCTTGAATGTGACTTCTGATGGTGGCTATTGCAAGGTCGAGTGAAGCCTGGTCGCTAGTGCGACGGTACTGGTCGACTAAACCTCTTACCCATGCCAGGCCATGCAACTGAACCCGCCAACTATTGCTGTCGTACGGGTCAGTGCGCCAATTCGTGCCCGCACCAAGACCGATCGGTATCTGAGTTTTCGAAACTGGGTTAATCACTATGCCTTGATGCCAAAGTTGTGGATTGCCCATACCTGTCGAACCGGCGCAAGTCTTCGAGCGCTCTTTCACTGCTACCACTAGGTCAGCTGAGACAGCTGGCGCCAAAGACGAAAAAATGGTTGCCACCGCCACGCCAGCCCCCATTAAGGTGGCCGCGACTTTCATTTATTTATTACTTGTACATCGCAGCCGGGTGTCAAC